>MDSW01182243.1_pt1 | contig 275977 bp, 219 predicted proteins | sample 811171 | NCBI WGS metagenome assembly MDSW01 (sample SAMN05326641, study PRJNA326480) | marine metagenome | isolation source: seawater | place: Atlantic Ocean: North West | collected 2012 | reverse complement strand
TCAATGATGTAGTGTTCACCGAGCGGATCTTCCATTTCACCTCCCTCCAAATGGAGTTTCGCATGCGCGAATTTCAGTGCAAGTAAGCAAGCAACTTTTGCTTGCATAGTAAAAAATCTGAATAGGAGCCTTCTTGCTAAAAAAAATTACGAAAAGGGGGCCGCAGGGGACCCCCGAGAAGGCACTAAGGTTAGTTTTTGATCACCCAGGTATCGCCGGAGTGAATTAGAGCTTCCAGGTCGCCCTTGCCTTTTTTCTGTACCACGGAATCAACCTGGTGTTGAACCAGCTCTTCATACACAGGTCTTTCCACCTGTCTGAGGATCCCCATGGGAACCGGGAAGTGCGGTCGATCCAGCTGAGCCAGAGCGAATGCGAAAGAAGGATCTTCCCGGCTGGAATCGTGAATGGTAACCGCGTCCGTGGCATCTTCGGAAGGCACCACTCTTGCCTGGTAACCTTCCAGTAGCAGACCCTTGTCCTGCTCTTTGCCGAAAAGCATGGGCTGTTTGTCCTGAAGGTAGATGGTATGTTCGTCCCGGGTATCCTTGGACACGGATTCATCGAAAACACCATCGTTGAAGATTACACAGTTTTGATAGATTTCGATAAAGGAAGTTCCCTTATGCTCATAGGCGGCCTTGAAGACATCGGTCATCATCTTCATGTCTTTGTCATGAACTCTGGCCGCAAATGTGGCCCCCGCGCCGATGGCCAGTGAAAGGGCCGAAAAGGGATGATCCAGAGAACCTTCCGGGGTGGATTTGGCCACGGTTCCTTCTTTGCTGGTCGGGGAATACTGCCCCTTGGTCAGACCATAGATCTGGTTATTGAACAGTAGAATGTTAATGTCCAGGTTACGACGCAGAATGTGGATTAGATGGTTTCCTCCAATGGAAAGTGCGTCTCCATCTCCAGTAATCATCCAGACGCTGAGTTCTGGCCGCATAAGTTTGAGACCACTGGCAATGGCAGGGGCTCGCCCATGAATGGTATGAAAACCGTAGGTATTCATGTAGTAGGGAAAGCGAGAGGAGCAGCCGATTCCAGAAATGAAAACAATGTCTTCCTTTGGAAGGCCCAGCTCGGGCATAGTTTTCTGAATGGCAGAAAGGATGGCGTAGTCACCGCAACCCGGGCACCAGCGTACTTCCTGATCGGATGCAAAATCTTTCTTTGTTAATGTTGTGGGATTACTCACGATGCCTCTCCTTGGCTCAGCTCCTGAATGGTGCTTTCTATTTTGTCTTCTAGGTCAGCTACGCTAATGGGCCTTCCTCTTACCTTACTAAATGGCTCTATATCCAGCAAGAATTTCGAACGTAGAATCATGGCCAGCTGTCCGGTGTTGATCTCCGGCATGATGACTTTCTTGAATTTTCGTAAAATGGATTCCAGATTTTTGGGAACTGGATTAACATATCGCAGATGTGCATGCGATACCGAGTAACCTTTGTCGCGCATATGCTCTACAGCAGTGCGAATGGAGCCAAATGTAGAGCCCCAGCCCAGCATCAACACATCGCCGGATTCATCGCCATACACTTCCTGGTCTGGAATGCTCTGTGCGATTCCCTGGATTCTTTTATGACGAATTTCCACCATGCGATGGTGGTTATCGGGATCGTAGCTGATGTTACCGGTAATGGAATCCTTTTCGATTCCTCCAATCCGGTGTTCGAAACCTGGTCGGCCGGGAATGGGCCAGTAACGGGACAGTGTTTCTGGATCTCTATCGTAGGCATGGAATGTAGCCGGATCTGCATTCTCCGGCACAAAGTGCTTCTTGATGGTAGGTAAATCATCAACATGCGGAAGTTTCCAGGGTTCCGATCCATTGGCGAGATACCCATCGCTGAGAATAAACACTGGAGTCATATAGAGCAGCGCCAGGCGAACTGCTTCTATTGCGACATCAAAACAATCGGATGGTCTGGAAGGAGCCAGAATAGCTACGGGACTTTCTCCATTTCTACCATACATTACCTGGAGTAGATCTGCCTGTTCGGTTTTCGTGGGCATACCTGTGGATGGACCGGCTCGCTGCACATCGATAATCACCAGGGGCAGCTCCGTCATTACAGCCAGGTTGATAGCCTCCGACTTCAGTGCGATACCAGGACCGGAGGAGGCCGTTACTCCAATGGTTCCGCCGTAGGAAGCGCCAATAGCAGCACAAACAGCTGCGATTTCATCCTCTGCCTGAAAGGTCTTTACGCCATAGTTCTTATATCTGGAAAGCTCGTGCAAAATGTCGGATGCTGGAGTAATGGGATATCCAGCATAGAGCATGGGGAGTTCAGAAAGATGGGCGGCGGCTGCCAGGCCCACAGCCATGGCTGTATTTCCGGTAATGTTTCTGTACATTCCAGGCTCGAACTCAGCTCTGGTAATTTCGTATCGATTATGAAACAGTTCGCAGGTTTCTGCAAAGTTGTAGCCAGCTTTCAGTACTCGTTCATTTGCCTCTTTGATCTTGGGATGGTTGCGAAACTTGCCTGCAATCCAGTCCATGGTGGGCTGCATATCCCTTTGAAAGAGCCAGAAGGTAATTCCCAGTGCAAAGAAGTTCTTGGATCGATCCACCTCTTTGGCTGTTAGCTTCAAGTCTTCCAGCGCCGTCTTGTTCAGATCGCTGATGGGCGCTTCCACTACATTGTAATCGCTTTTCAACTGAGCATCCTCCAGGGGATTGCTCTCATATTGAACTTTGGCCAGGGATCGCTCATCGAAAGCGTTGGTATTTACAATTAACGTTCCTCCATGACGCAGATCCTTGAGATTCGCTTTGAGCGCTGCCGGATTCATAGCCACCAGCACATCCACTCGGTCGCCCGGTGTATGAACATGGTCGCTTCCAAAGTGAATCTGAAATCCGGACACTCCGGGAATAGTGCCCTGTGGAGCACGAATCTCCGCCGGAAAATCCGGGAAGGTCATAAGGTCATTTCCGGCAATACCGGTAGCCTTGGTAAATTGCATGCCGGCCAGCTGCATTCCGTCGCCGGAATCTCCGGCAAATCGAACAATGGCTGTAGTAACACGACTGGTTTTAGTTTCCGACTGTAGGGTGGACATGGGACTTCCTTCGATCTGACTGTTTCTGGTTTTTTTAGACGATTCTTTCCTGATTCACGAAAGATGGGGAACCGCAGATCGGGTTCCTGCTATCTTGATCGGAATGATGGGAATCATTTTTCCTTATGGAGAGGAAAACGTCTCCCCTTCATCTATGGCCACGATTTTTTGGCCTTTCTGGACTGCGAATGAAAATTTTGAAAGAATTGGTGCCCGGCCAGGCGCTGGAGGAAGTGACCTTCCTGCGGCGCTACAAACGCTTCCTGGTGGATGTAAAGCGGCAAAACGGGGACAGTGTCACCGTCCATAATCCCAATACCGGCTCCATGAAAAGCTGCCTGAAGGAAGGGGCCCGAGCCGTGATCTCCTGGAAATCCGCTGAACAGATCAAGAAAACAGGGGCCAAACTACCCGCCACTCTGGAATTGCTACACTCTGGCCGCGGCTGGATCGGTGTAAATACTATGCGTACCAACGGAATAGTGATGGCGGCGTTGCGTAAGGGGGCCATTGGACTGGATTCTGCCAATGCTACGGGAAAAAAGGATGCCGCTTCATTGCTCGGTAATTCCGCTCTAAATCGACTGAAAAAGTCCATGGATGGGTCCATTTCTGAGCCTGGTCTAAAGGATCTGGATTTTCGACCGGATCTATACTGGCAGGGCTGGCTTCTGGAAGTAAAGAATGTCACTCAGCTGGAAGGAGATTGGATTCAATTTCCGGATGCGGTATCTGAGAGGGGAGCAAAACACCTTCAGAGTCTGGGTAAGCTTGCAAAGCAGGGATTTGCCTGTGGTGTGATCTTTGCGCTTTCCAGGCCAGAAGGAAAACGATTTCGTCCAGCAGCTGAAATCGATGCAGTATTTGCAGAATCCCTGCGAAAAGCGGCCCGTAGCGGGCTGTATCTTCTTCCTGTTCGATTTGGATACGGGATGCAGGGAGTTGAGTATCGCGGCACTCTGGATTATGAGCTGGAAGAGCCGGACCCCGATAATCCGCTCATGCAAGCATTTACTTGACTATATTCCTGGTTTTAGAACGATCACTCCATTCTTTTCTAATTCGCACTGCGATCACACATGCAAGTATTGCCCAGGAAAATTCCCATGAATCGGTCATCTTTTAAAAATCTGGTCCCGGTCTTAAGTGCTGTAATCCTTTTTCTGGCATCCAGTTGCACATCTCGATCTATCATCCATCGAGCCCAGGCTCCTGTGGCCATTGGCTCGGAGAGCGCCAGTTGCAAGGTTGTGGCCGAGGACGGTCAATGGCAGGCGGTTTGGGATATGTACCGACTGTGGGATGCTGATTTTAGCGGCTACCAGTTTCAGGCCAGCCGCACCTATAATTACACCATGGAAGACCAGTGGCTGGACTGGGTGGTCAACGGAGCTCTGGGATTCTTTACAACCGTTACCAGACATACGGTTCTACTCCAGGAATGCGACCAGGAAGTTGTAATTCGCACTCCGGAGCAGATTCAGAAGCAACTGGACGATACCATTGCTCAGCATCTGAAGGATCAGGGCACATCAAGGCCCAACAAATTGCAGCCAATCTTCATAATGAAGGATGGAGCTTCCCATCAAGGCCGTCTTGTGGAAATCCGCGAGGATGCCTTTGAGATCGAAGTGGAGGTTCAGCCCGAGTCTGCTTCCGGCGCGGACGGCGAAGAGGCATCCACCACTGTGGATCGAGTTCGGCTCAAGAATGGAGAGGTTCTGGATGGCCGGGTTGTGGATCAGAATCGAACCAGCATGACAATTCGCCTGAAGAAACCTGAAGGTGGATCGCCCACAAAAACCATTTCCAAAGCAGATATAGCACAGGTTCAGTTCGGCATTTCTTCCGAGGAAGCCGAGAGGGAAACCAAGCGCATGACTCTGGATAGAAATCAGATCGAACGCATCGCATTGCCCTGAGTTTGAAATTCAGGTTTTAGCGCTCCATTAACTCTTTTATCCTGCGTCTGTAAAGACCTGTGCCTAACAGAAAGGCCCCAACATGTCCGGTGCGAATCCATTCTAGACTGGATCCGGGCAGGGCATCATGGACAATTTCCACTGAGTATTCAGGGATGTAGGCATCACGACGACCACCAATTACGCTGGCATCAAACCGTTTCCTCCTGGGGGCATGTCGGTGCATGTCCGAAATCGTAAACAGTCTTCGCATCACCAGTAGAGGATGTTCATCCTTGAGTGGATTGGTTCGATACAGAGTGGGCCAATCGCAGGCACCCCTGAGAGCGCCTTCCGTATACACGGGGGCAGCGCTGTGCGAAGGAACCAGGCAGCAAATCTTTACGGGAAAGTTAATCTCTCTTCCTGCAGCGGCAGCAACGTAGCCTCCCATGCTAATACCGGTCATCATGATTTTATCGTAGCCCTGCTTGCGAAAATAGCGGGCCAGAGCGATGCCTTCATCCTGGGCGGCTCTGGACATTCGCATCAGACTCAAAACCGTTGGTAGAACAGCTTTTTTTTGCTCCGGATTTCTTCTACTACCGTAATAAGGGTTTTCCAGTATGAGTTGCGCCATGCCTTCTTTGAGCAGAGGCGCTGCGATTCGCTTCCGTCGACTGTAACCTTCATCGCCGGTGGCTGCAAAATGGATAACCAGCGATCTGGTTTCCTGCTCCGGTTCCAGTAGCAGGAACCGGGCCTGCTTTGCGAAATCCGGAAGATTCTCTTTCCGTTTCCAGCGAAATTCGTAGGGACTCTCAAAAGATCCTTCAGAAAGCTTTCCATAGGGAATCTTGCGGGCCGGGCCCTGCTGCACACGTATGGGCTTCACTTTTCGTCCTTTTGTAACTGAAACATCCCGTTTGAGTAGATACCGTAGCAGTTCCGGATCGCCCCAGCCTTCGGGGAAGAAAGGGCTTCGATTGGCATATTTACAGTAGGTCCAGTCCAGTGCACTTTTCACCGGTTCATCAGGCAAATCGGCTCTGCAAACTCAATGAAAAATGATTGCACCGGATGCCCGGGAACTCGTCTATCCTGGTATGATTGGCCCTTTCATTACAGCACATTCAGTCACCGACAGAAATACTTCGGCCAGGCGTCCGCGCGGTTTCGTCTGGAGCCGGATCAGGATTGTCCAGGAAATCTATTTTCCTGCAGGATTGTCTGGCATTACTAGTTTGGCCGCTATATTCTTTAAGAATCGCTTTAGCCAGACCTTGCTTCTTACAATTTTATTCAGTCCCGTTGCGGCCTCGGCCCAGGCCTATGAAGGTAGTGCCTGCCAGGAGGGAAATTCCGAAATCCGAGCACTTCTCAAGGATGGCCAGCGATCCGGTATGACATTGCACCTGGGAATTACCGGGGATGCACAGAATTGGTCCACTTCCTTTCTGAAAGCGGAAGGAAAGCCACCGGCCCGGATGCCGGATTACGATGTAGAGCTGGATGGCGACATGGACATCCATGACTGGACCTGCATGTTTGCTGCCTTTCGCGCTTTCGATAAGAACCAGGAAACCGCCTGGGCTGAAGGTGTAAAAGGTCCAGGAATCGGGGAAGTGCTGATTGTAAAGCTGGAGGATTCTGCAAAGCCAATCAAGATTCGTCCCGGTTTTGCTCTAAGCGATGCACTCTTTCAAGCGAACAATCGACCTGAAAGGATTAGGGTCTATGCCATCAGTCCGTCCAGAAGCGATGCAACCCAGATGGGTCTTCTCTACAGTGACTGGAAGGTGCTGACCCAAAAAGAATTCAAACTGCAGGACAGAAATGCCTGGCAAACCATTCAATTACCGGCACATAAAGTCTCGGAAACCAGGGGAGGCTTTATCGCTATCGAGATATTGTCTGTGTATAAAGGATCCAAATACGATGATACTTTGATATCCGAGGTTATGAACTGAGCTGCAGATCAGGCAGGCTCATTCGAATTGAGGATCTTCCTGGCTCTGCACTGAACCAGGTCCGAAATTTAAAACTACGGAATTGCAAACTCTGGAAACTCTAACTCTGGATTACCTGACTCCTGTAACTTGCAGAGCGAGGTTTCGCAGATTAGAACTAATCTGGCTGCCTTCCCGGAATAAGCCGCATTGTTTCGCGCGGCCGGAGACCTGCCAATGATTCAGCCTGCAGTAACTTCCAGTCCAAGCTTCTCCTGAAGCAATCTGGCATTTTCGTTTTCCGGCTCAATGGCCAGCACTTCTTTCAGTATCTTGATGGCCCGGTCCGGATTTGATGCCAGTCTGTGGCAGTCAGACAGGTTCACCAGATTCTTGATGTGGCCCCTGTTTCGCAGTCGAACCTGCTCGCCCACATCCGCTGCTCTGCGGAATTCGCCAGCCAGTTTAAGCTGATAGGACAAGCGAAACAGGCTATCTGTATCCTCGGGAAATCTATCCAGCAGCTGTTCATAGACTCTGGCTGCCAGGGTATGATCCTTCCATCGGCTGGCGAACTGCCCCATTTCTCGAAGCACATCTTTCTGACTGGCAAATGGTCTCAGTCCGGAAATGTGGCTTAGCAATTGCGCCAGTTCGCGAATACTGTCCTGGCTGGCTGTTTCGGAAAGCGTCTGTTTGAGAGCGGTCCAGCTGTTGATGAGCCCCGGATCCGGATCTTCTTCCAGAGGAGCATCTTCTCTATAGGCGATGCGAATCAAAGTAAAGTCATCCGTGAGCTTTCCGGTGGCCAGGATTTTCTCCTCGATTAGATCCAGCTGGCCTCTGCCTTCCTCCACCCGGCGAAGAAACTGACTTTCATCTTCGTTAATGATTCGGTAGCCGGCCTCATCGATGCCCAGTTGAATATCGTCGCGGCCATCAGAACCAATAAAGATTATATCATCTTGCTGCATGGAAAATAGCTGCACCTCCAGTCCGCCGGCCAGGGCATCGATTCCAATTTTTCTCAGCTGAAGGCCGTCTTCCAGAAAGGAGGCTTTTTCGTTGCGATAGAGTACAGTCCAGGGGTGCTCTGCATTGATGAAATACAGAAGACCGGTGGATTCGTCCACCAGCCCCAGTACCGCAGAAATCATCATGGTTCCATCGAAGGAAACAAAAACATTCTGCAATTCCTCGAAGCAGATTCGGAGCCACTTCTCCGGACTCATTCTCTGCATTTCAGCGGATTGCTGGGTTCTCGAGATAATGGCTTTGAATACCACACCCAGAACAAGTGCGCCGCCTGCACCCTGGATAGATTTTCCCATGGCATCTCCATTTACAAAAGCGGCATATCTTTTTCCCTGGAGTTCAATGCAGTGGGATGCTATAATATCCCCGCCGATCTCTGCTTCCCATCTGCGAAAATGAAATTGCTTCTTTTGACGAACAAGGATATCTATATCCACCTGCTTGCTTTCTACGAAGTTTCCGCCCAGGGGTTTGATCAGTAGAGAAGTCAGATAGTAGTCCCCGTCCTGTTGAACCTTCAGAGTCTGAATTTCCTGTAGCGATTTTTGCAGCTCTTCCGTGCGTTTTTCTACCTTTTTTTCCAGATTCTGATTCAGCTCCTCTACCTGATTGTGAACCCTTACAAATCGATTGGCCAGAACACCTGCAATCCCCAGGATGAATATTACGAAGGCATACCTTCCCATATGAGGTGTATTTACAATGCCCCGGGCTGCCAGAATATCATGGGTGGCGGCCGAACAGAGAAAGATGAAACCCGCCAGAAGCCAGTAGGCATCCACATTCTTTCTGAATACCTCTCTTGCGATGTAGAATACAAAGTATACCAGGAAGGGAAGTGCACTGAGCTGCCAGAGAGTTAGTAGATTGGCCTTAATATGATACGGGCTGAATACGGTGCCCAGAATTAACAGGCCACAGAAAGCAGCGTATCCCAGACCAATCTTGCTGTGCCTGCGATAGAAGAATTGAGAAAGAAAAAGTATGAGCAATGGGCCCAGGGTAAAGAGCAGGCTGTATTCTACTGTAGTGCGAAGTAGAATATGGCTTCCAAATAGCAGGTCTCTGGTTCCTGTGCGAAAGAACCAGTACATCGTAACGCCCAGGCAAAAAAGTCCAAAGTAAAGATTATGCAACTCCATTCGCCTGCGAGAATAAAGAAGCAGATGATACAATCCCACCGCCCCGTAGATGCTCAATAGTGCAAATCCGATTATCTCCTCTGCGTAGTAGTAACCCAGCACCTGATTCGCCGGACCAATCTGCATTCGGCTGTCGGACATATAGAGTTTGAAATCATTGTGTCTGTACAGAGCAACAGTAAGGTACAGTGTGTCTTCCCCTTCCAGCATGGACTCTGGAAAACTTTCCAGAAAATGCAGATAGGATCCGCTTACGTACGGATCGGTGCGGCCCAGGCCTCCAATCAAATGCCCGTTTACATAAAAGCGAGAAACGTCCGAAATCATTCCTGAGAATAGAGCCAGGTTTCTATATCCCGCTTCATGGGCTGTGACCTCCCCATCTGAATCCGAGAAGATGCGATCAACCGGTACGGAGTATCGCAGAGTAACCCATCCCTGCCTTCCAGAATTATTCAGCGAACCAAAATCCACAGGATACTCGGTCCGTCTCCATACAGCCTGGATAGGTCTTTCTGGAGACTCCGTAAAGTAATATGGGATGGGTTTTCCTTCAGGGCCCAGCTTCTCCGGTGCATTCGCAGTTGCTGCAAATTCCGGCTCAAAGCCGTTTCGTATAAACCACTCACCGTCGAGATAAACGGTCTCCGCACTCAGGGATGAAACTGTCATTGTTGCCAGAAGCAGGCTTATTTTTATTTTTCTCATGCTGCATGAATCTTCCTATCTCATTGTTCATTCTGTTGCCGAACAGTGAAGTAAAAAAAGTAAGTCAGAGATTTGATACGATGGTAAATGGATTCCGGAAAACAAGCTGCCCTGAACTTATCAGGGTTGGTGGCTTATTGGATTATTACTATACCCGCAGTACTGCCAGAGCATACTCTATCCCATGAAGGCGCTGGAAATACTGACCTGGATGAGCGTGGCTCAGCTACTGGGGCTATGCGCTGTGTTATTCTTTCATGGTCGTCCAGTCTCCAGGGCCCTTGCATTCTTTGGACTTACAGTAATGGGGCATCTTCTGGCCGGCGGAATTCTGGACTGGCCGGCCGGTCTGTTTCCCTTCATCCATATTCTTGCATTGCTTCCCATGCCTGCCTTTTATCTTTTGAGTAGATCTGTTTTTGACGATGGTTTTCGCCCATCCCGGGTACTATTGCTACTGCTTTTCGCATCTGCCCTGGCCGGATGGTTGCTTAATTTTTTTAAGCCCTGGTTAATCGAATGGATGCCTGTGTGGAAGCCATTGCTTGCCACCATGCCTCAGTCCTTTCTGTCTCTTTTTGTTCTCGCTGCTTTCTATGGAATACTGCGGGGGCGCTCCTCGGATTTAATTCCCTGGAGATACAGGCTACGAATCTGGATTCTCTCTTTTATTGGTGTATTTGCTCTGGCTATTGCCCTGGCAGAGATCTATTTCGCTGGCCTGGAGGTGCCAGAATACCTGGAGCTAATCAAGGTCGCACTGATCCTTGCCACTACCCTGGGATTGATGCTCTGGCTTCTGGTCCCCAGAGATGTGTTTTCTGTTTCCAGCCCCAGAACCCTTCGAGAGGTACCTACTTCCCGCTACAGCGCCAGCACATTGCTGTCCTCTCTTGAGCAATCCATTCAGAGCGAGAAGATTCATCATACAGAGGGCCTTACCATCGGGCAGCTGGCGGCCCATCTAAAATGTCAGGAATACCGACTGAGAAGACTGATCAACGGCGAACTGGGCTATCCGAATTTTAATCAATTCCTTAATGCTCACCGAATTCAGGATGCAAGAGAGATATTGATAGATCCGGCCCAGGCAGATCAAACCATCCTGACTATTGCCTTTGATCTGGGTTATCAATCCCTGGCACCTTTCAATGTCGCATTTCGAAAGATTACGGGAGAAACACCCACCGCGTTTCGCAACCGGCACAGGGGCATCTGATGGATTTCGAAATCCATCAGATTTTTTTAGATTCCATCAGGCATTTTTCAGCATCAGAAGGAATTCTGTCCGGGGATAGACTAGAATGCTTCCATGAATCGAAATCTAATTCTGGGCGGAAGTGCGCTTCTGTTAATGCGCCTGGTCCTGTTTTGCTTTTCCTATAATGATTACGGATACTTCCTGGATGAATACTATTATCTTTCCTGTGCCTATCATCCGGCTCTGGGCTACGTTGATCATCCTCCCCTCTCTATCTGGTTACTTCGCATGCAGGTGGAGCTGTTTGGAGAGTCCTTGCTGTCCATTCGCATAATTCCGTTCCTGGCAGCTGAATTATCCATTGTGCTGGCAGGAATGATCGCGCATCGGCTGGGGGGGCGTACCGGTTCCATTTTGCTTTCCATGCTATCTGTGGCCCTGTGTCCGGTGATTCTGGGTCTGACCAAATTCTACTCCATGAACTCTCTGGATCTGGTTCTATGGGGGGCATCGATTTACCTTTTCCTGGTTTGCCTGGAAAAACCTGAATTGAAGAACTGGGCTCTTCTGGGACTGGTTATGGGTCTCGGATTGCTGAACAAATACAGTATATTGATGCTGGGCGCCGGTTTCTTTGCTGGATTGGTCATTTCGAGACATCGCACATTGCTTAAAAGAGCGGGCCCCTACGTTTCTGGCCTTCTTTCTCTTGTTCTATTCTTACCCTATGTGTACTGGCAGGTAAGTCAGGGATGGCCCTCTCTGGAATTCATGGAAAATGCATCGCTCCACAAGAATTTCTTTGAGCCGGTAGCATTTCTAACAGGCCTTATCCTGGAATGGAATCCAATCCTGTTTCCGCTCTGGCTGGCCGGTTTTGCATCTTTGTTCTTTTTTCAATCTATAACAGAGAAGCGAAACCTGTGGCAACCTCTGGGACCGGTGGTGCTCACGGCGATGGCAATCGTCATGACAGGGAAAGGAAAGAGCTATTACATCGCTCCTCTGGTTTTGATCCTTCTGCCAGCAGGAGCCATAGCAATCTCTCAGGGGATCAGACGAGGGATACTTCGTAGCTCCATAACTGGGCCTTTCTTTTTCGCAGCAGTATTTCTATCGGGGATGCTTCTTGCACCGCTAAGTATGCCTCTTCTAACTGCAGAAAACTATATCAAGTATGAAGCATTTCTGGGTCTTCAGCCCCCAAAGATGGAAAAGCATAATCGCGGAACAATGCCACAGCACTTCGCAGGAATGTTCGGTTGGCAGGAGTTGCAGCAATCGGTGATGGAGATCTATAATGCATTGCCACAAAGCGAAAGAAAACATACAGTGATTGTTGCCAGAAACTATGGGCTGGCCGGCGCTCTGGAGTTTCATAGCAGACGCAACAATCTGCCTGCGGTGGGATCCGGCCATAACAACTTTTATCTATGGGGACTTCCTGAAAGCGAAAGCGGCGATGCAGAATTTTTTCTATTCGTAGGCTTCGATGCTAGGGAACTGGAACCGTACTTCAAGGAGATTCAGGAGATTCAAACCATTCATTGTTCTGCCTGTATGGAGTATCGCAGAAATACTGAGGTGATTCGAGCTTCGCATCCGGTGCAGGATCCGCAAATAATCTGGAAGCGATTGAAGTTCTATATATAGCGAAATTGATGGCGCTCCGAGAAGCCAGATATTTGCCACGGAACCTACACTGAATACAGATCGATTGGCTGAGCGCTTCCGTTTATTCCGGTTCAACCTTATAGCTGCTCTGTTTTTTGATGCCTTTTTTTCTGAGCATGCCGGCCAGCTTCATGTTAATGGAAGGGGCAAAGCTGGCTATTTTTGCGAGAAATCCGCGACCGGAAGGAAGCGTCTGCTCTGCCGGCGCTTTACCCGCCTGACCTTTTATGATAATCTTCTGAAGGGCATGGCTCACGTCCCGGGCACTCAGGAAGCGAGATCCGCTGAATGTTAGTGCCGCTTCTTCGTAATCCTTCTGTAAATCCAGCATTGGAGTGCGAATCGCATCTGGACAAAGTACAGTTACCTGAACTCCATGAGGAGCCATCTCCTGGGCCACAGCCAGACTGTATCCTCTGACTGCAAACTTGGATGCGGAATAGAGCGAAATTCCTGGAATGGGAGCTACCCCTGCAAGAGAAGCGATGCTTACGATGTGACCTCTCCTCTGTTCCTTCATCAGGCCTGAAGCCACAGAGATGCCGTAGATAGTACCTCTGGCATTTACATCCAGGTGTCGATCGATTTGCGAATCATCCACATTATAGCTATAACCCGGCTGAAGATATCCTGCGATGTTCAATAAAACATCCAGCCCTCCCTGTTTCTTTGCGAATCCTTCCAGGGATTTTTTCCAGCTACTGTAAGAAGTAATATCCAGTCTTTGAAGCGAAAGATTGGAGCCAAATCGCTCCGCAGCCTCCGAGTAATAGGACTTCAATAGCTTTAGATCTCGGTCCGTAACCATCAGCCTGTGGCCTGCTTCCAGAAGATCCGCCGCCAGGACTCTTCCTACTCCGCCGGCGGCGCCGGTCATAAAGATTGAAAGGCTTTTCATTTCCCCTTCTTCGCTCCTCTGGCAGCACCTGGATTTCTTGTTCTGCCCTTCTTGCTGGTCTGACCTAGGTTGTTTCTGTAGGATCTTCTGGACTGAGGCGAAAGCTGCTGTGCTGGCGTAACCGGTGTTCCAAACTCAAGGGGACCAAAAGAAAACGTTGGTTTGATAAAGGGAAAAGCCCAGTAAGAGGTAAGTTCCGAGGAAGGTACTACATTGAAGTAATCTGGATTTCTACTGGAGGGACCTGCGATGGTCTTTTCCTGCACCATGGAAATGTATTGATCCAGGCCACCTTCCAGGGTGTTTCCATTTAGAATCACTTCCATTCCCGTTTTTTTCGCATACGATCTTACTCCGGGAATGCGAGAATGAAGCGGACTATAGCTATCGGCACTTACTCCATTTTCCGAGGATACCATCAATCCTTCAGGGGTATGCGCCACCAGCGAATGGTTTCCTTCTGTATGTCCCGGTGTGCGAACCAGTGCCACACCTTCGCCCAGGATAATATCATCTTCAAAGAAAATGACTCGATTTTCCGGGACTCCGTCCAGTCCGCCGGGACAGTACCAGTCTGCCTGGGGAGGCAGCAATGCTTTCGCAGATTCCCATTCCTGACGGGTGACCAGAAGCTTCGCATTGGGAAAGAATCCTGGTTCGGAGGCATTCCCCAGCCATTTCTTCAAGTCCTGGGTATGCAGATGGTCATAGGAGATGTAGTCTACCTGCTCCGGTGAAATCCCTGTGCTTTCCAGCCATTGCTCCACCGTGCCGATGACCGGGGCCATGAATCTGGCTCCAATCTCTTCGAAGGGCCCAAAGGATTTTCCCAGTCGATGAAAGAAGGGAGTGAGTCTGTTGCCGTAGATGTCTGAAGGAGAGAACAGTAATGTGCGAATGCCGGATGCAGCCCTGTACTGAACGATGAACAATCGGTTCAATATATGCATAAACGGGGTGGGCATGGAATAAGCATTCAGAAGGCCATATCGAGTTGGATACGGAGCGCGAATCAGATCGCAGGTCTTGTAGAATACCACCTGGTCCATAGATAGAAGCTTTTCTCTGAGCTTCAGGGATCCCTTGCGAACTTCATCCAGACGAACCTGAGGAGTGTAGGAGTCACGAGAACCAGCCAGTTCTGTAGTAATGGAATAATGTGGATTGCTATTTCTCCGGGCCATTCCCGGATTTCAGCAGGAATGCCGGATCTGTCATTAAATTTTTGACTGACTGATCAATCAACTTTGTCGCAGCACTATCCAATCAGCGTTTTTCCAACCCGGAGTACACGGAACAATGAGTCCCCTGGTCCCGGTGACCTTGAGCCCCGGGGACCGGGAGAGATAAAAAGCAAGTATGCATGGACCCAGCGATTGGAGTTAGAAGGAGGTGGACAGCGATTTAAAGGTGAAAGGCACCGGGCGATTCGATTCCGGAAGGCACAGGTCTGGCGAAACGGGCGGCCGGCGATTAAGGAATAAACACTTTGGCAAATATGGCGGGTAGTAATGGCGGAACCGTGAGACCTGAATTCCCGGAAACTCTAATTGGCTCCGCCGATGCCGATACCAAAACGAACTCCGGTATCGTAGGCTATATCTGTAAAGTTCCGGCCATATTGATCGGCCCACACTACGCTGGAGTAGCTACGATGGCCTTCTGCATACAGGGCAAGGCCGGGCAAAACACGCATTCGAAAGCCCAGGGCGAAGGCGGACCGGCCGTTACCGGAATTTTCGCCCAGGGGAAGGGAACCAGTAAGATAGATTGCCGCAGGGCCCAGAGGAAGCACCACCCTGAGATCAAGAGAAAGAAAGAATGAAGGCTCCAGATATTCCTCCTGACGCAGGTTGTAAAGGTATAGAGCCGAGTTGTAATCTGTTCTGGCTAGCTGGCGAAAGGGACCTTCATTCCAGGATGGCGAATAAAACGGTATAGGGGACGGAAACAGTGGCTTGAGATATCTTGGGTAGAGGTTCGTTGCTTTGAAATTGGACATTTGCAGAGAGGTGCCCATCTCAAAAAACGGGCTTCCCTGCACCATAAAGCTGAATCTCTGCGAAGATGTCTTAATCTCCGGATCAAATCCACGCAAATTCTGAAAGAGTTGGATCTTGCGAATCTCTTCGTCGGAGGTATTTAAATAGTCCTCCAGCAGGAAGTAGGTATGATCTGTGGACTCTATTCTATCTACAGCCGGGCCGCTTCCTGTTCCTACGCCGCCCAGGATCTCGATGATTACCAGATCATCCTCCGCCAGCAGATTGGCCGGACCCAACAGTGCCAGCAGTGCTATCTGCACACCTATGAATTGAATTGTTTTGATCATCCGGGAGACGGCCGGCATCCCACTACATGATAGAAGTTATGGGGAATTCCAGCAGATAATAGAAGCCTTTGCCCATTGAAAAGTGCGATTTTTCTTCTCTGCTGTAGGTGCCAGGTCTAATCCCACCTTTTTGCGGTGGAATGGTTTGGGCGGTGGATTGATTGCGCTGATGTTACTGAAGGAATCCAGATCTTTCACGGGGCGGCCGGGTTTTCTGCGGCCAGCCATAATCCAGGAGCATTTTGATGGCTTCCAGACCTGGTATCATTACTATTGATGTATGAAGCGAATTTTATCTGGAATCGTTGCAGCGCTCTGTGGTCTGTTGCCCTTTTGCGAAAAAGCCGGGCATAATGCAGCCCAGGAGCATATGCATAAGACCAGCTTTGATGATCTGGTTGCCAGGTTTGAAAGCGAAGAAAGGAATGAATATCAAAAGCCGCGGCAGGTGATGGATCGTCTGGACCTTGCCTTCAGGAAGCATTCGGCCCGGGCGCCCAGGTTTGCACAGGGCTGGAAGGGTTTGAAAGTGGCAGATCTAGGAGCTGGCACCGGATACTTCAGCTTTCGCATGGCGGACCGTGGTGCTCAGGTAATCGCACTGGATGTTGATAGCAGGTTCCTGGATTACATCCAGAACCATCCTTCTTTTCGCAAGGGAGGCCCGGTGGAAACCAGAAAGGTGGAGCCAGACAACATTGGCCTGAGCTCCGGCGAGGTGGATGCTATATTCTCCGTGAATGTTTATCATCATATCGATGAAAGGGTGAGCTATTTTCGTTCCGCTCGCCAGGGATTGAAAGATGGCGGAGTTCTGGTGATCATTGATTTCAAACAGGGAGACATGCCTGTAGGACCACCGACCCATATTAAACTTTCAGAGAAACAGGTTACCGATGAACTGAAGCAAGCAGGCTTTGATGTTCAGGTGGATGATTTTTTGCCCTACCAGAATATCTATATTGCCTATCCGCAGGGTAACCGGTGAACAGGATACCCTGGCACTACGTTAGCGATTGCTGGAATCATAGCGGACGTTTCCTGCCAGGCAGGTCAATGGCGCTTTGCGGCGGTTCGTTGCCTTAAAGGGAATGGACCTCTGGTTACCGCAGAATCGGTCATCTCGAGCCTTTATCGTGAATGAAAAGCCTGTAGTGCGATACTAAGAGTTCTGGAATTTTCGGCTACATAGCACCGCTCTGTATCCTCTTCACAGATGAATAGAATGCAGTTGCAATTCCGGACCCATATACTGTTGTATAATTATGGGAGGAGTGCGCAAACCCTCAAAAAGGCGTCCATGGGGAGGCTCCTGCTCTTCTCTGCTGTTTTCCTTGATGTTGGCCGGCGGCTTATTCCTGGGTTGTGTGCGCGAATATCCCGAGGATCCTGGTGTTCTGGCCGCAATCTTTGGAAATGGCTCTCCTCCAGAACTGGGATCGGTGCAGGCCCTGTATCCATTAAGTGGCAATAACTGGAATGATTATGTTCTGGCGGATGGAACCAATTTCTTCAACGCAAGTGATACTGCCTGTGCCGGCACGGAAATGGGCAGCTACAGGAAGTGCATCCATGGTGGCGAAAAACGCTTTGTAGAGGTCAAAAACCGTAGCAACTGTACCAACATCCAGGCCGTGGACAGCCTGGATGCATTTGTCTGGACCTGCGATGTAAGCTCGGGCACTGTGAGGATGATTACCGGAGGCCTGCGCGATGGAAAGCATCTATCTCATCTCATTGACTGGACTACATTGAGTTTCAGGCCAATCCAGGTTACTGTAACGTTCACCGACAATGGAAAGAGCACAACCACCAATGCCAGTACCTGGTGGAATAATCCAATTGTGGCCAATCCTGCTGCCGGTACGCTTGCAGCTGCCGGTACCGTTTATATTTTTACTGCCAATCCGGCCGGGGCCTTTGACCTCAATGCGGACAGGATTGCCTTCGTAGGTAGGCCCGGGGTCAACTTGAGCGGAAGCGCTGCCCCCGGTGAGCAACTGGTGAGAGGTCTCGCACAATATTTCCTCTGGGTAGAAGGGGATTTTGATCTGGCCGACGACGCAGGGATACAGTACAACAACGTATACTTCAGTGTGCTCAGGAATGTTCGAATCCAGCAAAGCGGCGGTGGACTGTCCAATGCCATCGTTCTGAACGGTGGAAGCTCCAATAATCTACTTTCGCATATTACAGTTAGCGGAGAGAGCATTCTTCGCGGTATAGAAAACGGAAATGGAAATCGATATAATACTTTTTATCGGATCAACGTTGTGGGGCCCAACTACGGATTCTATTTTGGCGATGCTGCCAGTGCTCAATGTAACAACAACGTTCTGCTCAATTACTTGATAATGGCCAATGCCAGTGTTTCCGTGATTTACTGGGATAGCGATGGTAATGTTGCACTGAACGGAGGTGCACTGTGGTCCAATGGAACCTATGCAGGGTTTGTAATCGGATTTGGTAGTCCTCTCCATAACCTGGTATCGAACCTGTATTCCATCAACCATCTGCGAAGCGGTCTTACGTTGAGCACCACGGGCGGTGGAAACTCCGGGCCATCGCATAGAAACCAGGTTTCTGACGTAGCGCTTCTCCATCATCCCAGTGGCCTGGGTTTTGGTTTTGCCAATCCGGATCCTGTTTCCAGCGATAGTTATATTACAGGAGAGCTGATTACAGGAGCAAATGCAAACAATTGTGAAGGAGTAGCCGGAAGTGGAATTCTTACTGGATGCAATCTGGACCTGGCTTCGGATTTCATTCATATTCCGGGCCAGAATGCTCTCAGTAGCTTCGTAGAACGGATCAGTACCGACGACACATCCAATCCATCGGATACAAGCGGCACTATTACTGCATTGCCTGCCGATCGTATTCATTTCGATCACTGGCTGCGTATTGTGGGTCGCGATAACGGGGATGTGGCGGCTGTTACCAATATTGGGCCCTGTACTGCGGCGCCCTGTAGAATCTGGGACTTTCGTTTGAGAACCACAGATACCGTTCTTCGCAGTCGATGGTCCATGCCTTCCGGCAACGATGTCTTCTATCATCTCTGGAATGAAACTACCCAGGTGAACTGCGAAGCCATTCCTGGTGCCGTCTGGCAGGACCAGGTATGCTCCAATCCGGGGTATTTTAATAGTGCCAGCTGCACAGCCAGCGGAGGAGCCTGGTCTACTGGTCTCTGTAGCACTACCTTTCTTCGCAGAGCCTACGAGAGGATCAACGATGGGATTGGAAATGAAAATGGCCTGTGCGAATCCAATGAAACCTGCATATTTACGCCAAACATAGGTCCCTATCAGGGGCATGGAAATCTGATTGGCGCCGGACCATTTACGGATGGAGTGATTTCCAACGTGCGAATGCTCCGCTACGAAACAAACGGCATATAAGCCAGCCTGTATTCTTTCTGCAGATCAGATATTGGAATCAAAGCATATTCATTGGAATAGAGCCAGCCCCGATCCCGTCGCGAATCCGGAATAGAAATGGGTCAAGAAAAGAAAGGCTGGCAGAAGCATTCTAGCTGGCGTTGAAAATCTGCATCATAAATGAATCAATTAGTCTGTCCAGTTCAGAGCTCAGCTCCGGCTTCGGTTCTCCGTCGCTTTCTATTTTGCCCCGGGCACCCTGGACAAGAAGAGTAGATTCGTCCTGAATGCTGGCACCCAGGGTTTCGGAAATTTTGCGCAGAGAACGAAAGGCCTCCTCTCCGCTGGCAGCAGCAACAATCATAGCCAGAGGTTTTTGAAAAAGTACCGTTGTGGACACCAGCCAGTCCAGGGCATTCTTGAAGCTTCCCGGAAGACTGAATACGTATTCCGGAGAGCAAAGAATTACGCCATCGCACCCGGAAAGGGCATTACGAAATTCTATCACGGATGCAGGAGGGTCTTTATCCAGGTCTTCATTGAAGTGAGGCAACGTATCTACACCAGGATAGATTTCTATGCTAAATCCATCTTTTTCTGAGACTGCAGTCTTCAAATAATCCAGGATCCTGTGGTTCGTAGATGTTTTTCGAGTGCTACCCGAGATAGCAAGAATCTTCTTCATATAGCGGCCTTATAATGCTGACTGCCAATACTATTCAACGCATTTGAATGAATTGGAGCCCCCGAACGAATTTCAATTTGCTTCGCAAGTGCTCACTTCTTTCGCTACTCGATCATCTGCTTGAATAGTATATCAGAGCAGATGATTGGTCATCGATTTTCCGGAAATGTGCGCGCTGTAATTGTACGGGCGGGGTACCCATGACCTGATACCTTTCGCCGTCTGCAAATGCATTAAAAAAACCTAAAGTAGCAATAGATCGAAACGATCAGCGCCGTAATTGGATTCAGAATCAGTCCAGTGCGAACCATATCAATGATTCTCAATTTACCGCTTCCAAATACAATCGCATTGGGAGGCGTGGCCACCGGCATCATAAAGGCCATGCTAACCGAAAACGTAACTCCGGCCATAAGGCCAAATGCGGGCAGTCCGGATTCCTTTGAAAGAGCGGCCATTACGGGAAGTATTATCTGAGCCGTGGCAGTGTTGGATGTGAATTCGGTCATCATATTCATGGAAAAATTGATGAGCAGAATCATGAGAAATACGCTCTCTGGTCGAATGGACTGAAGAAAGAGTCCGGCCATATGCGAAAGTCCGCTACTTTCAAAGGCGGATGCAAGTGCAAATCCTGCTCCAAAAAGAAGTAGAATGGACCAGGGAACGCGATCCAGGTCCGTGGCTTCCAGCAATCGCTTTCCTTTGTTGGATGGTGCAGGAATGGCGAAGCAGAGCAGGGCCATAATCAGGGCTACCACGCCATCGTTTAACTTCTTCTGTCCCGGAAGACCGTCCAGAAGCTCGATCCAGCCAGGGATGCGAAATACTTCCAGTTCCAGAGGACTGCGAAATACCCACAGCAGTGCCGTAAGCGCAAATATTGCTCCTGCCAGCTTTTCTTCTTTTGTAGGACTCCCCAGACCTACCAGTTGAGCCTTCCAGTGAGCCCGGCCAAGGCTTCCTTCGCGTCCTGCTTGATAAAGTAATTTGTCCAGCACAAGATAGGTCACAAATAGCAGCACTATTGCAAGCGGAAGAGCCATAAGGATCCATTCTGCAAAGTTAGGAAATCCTTCGCTGCCAAAGCTCTGGTTGTAGATTCGGCTGAAAGCCAGATTCGGAGGGGTTCCAATGAGAGTGGCGATGCCGCCAATGGAGCAGCCGTAGGCCACTCCCAGATATACAGGTCGATTCCAGCCAGGGCCGGACAGTCGGGTGAGAACAGCGCTGGCAATGGGTAGCATCATCATGGCTGTTGCGGTGTTGGAAATCCACATGGACAAGAAGGCGCTGGCGATCATAAAGCCGGCGACTATCTGTTTACCGGTTATGGCCAGTATCCACAGTGCGATGCGCTTATGCAGGTTCCATTTTTCCATGGAAGCGGCCAGAAGGAAGCCTCCAAGGAAAAGGAAAATTGTGGAGTTAAAGTAGGACTCCCCCAGCTCTTTTGCATCCAGAATGCCGGCCAGAGGAAAGTAAACCAGAGGAAGTAAACTGGCGGCGCCCAGTGGAATGATTTCAGAAATCCACAAAGAGGCCAGGAGGCAAATAAATCCCAGGGTGTAGTAGGCCGCAGCCCCATCGCCTCCGGTTTCCGGGGCCAGGTAATGCAGAGTCAAAAATCCGGCCAGGCCCAGACCAGCGATGAGATACTGAATGTATTTTGAGGCAGCCACAGGCCATGGGAATCATGGATTACCAGTGACGCAAAAGTAATTCTGCGGTGAGAGAGCCATGCCACAGAATATTGTGAAAGATTGTGAGGAAAAATATGGAACGGGCGGCCACCGGGGACGGTTCCTTGCGAAGCAGCACCATTTTATATAGAATATAGAGTCCGAAAGGCACAGACAGGACCAGGTAGAAATAGGATCCAATGTCCGCTGGAAACCAGACCAGAATCATGGCAATTACCAGCAAAGCCTGATAGAAGATCATCTGCTGCACGGTTACAGGGATACCCTGCTTTACGGGAAGCAGTGGGAATCCGGCTGAACGATAGTCTTCCAGTCTGAATATCGATAGAGCCCAGAAATGGGGGGGTTGCCAGAGAAATACCAGCAAGAATAGCAGAATTCCTTCTATTGTTATTGTTCCTCGAAGGGCAGCTTCGCCGATGAGTGGACCGATGGCTCCGCAGATTCCACCGAGCACGGTAGAGTGCTCTGTATGGGGCTTCAGAAGAAGTGTATAGATGAAGACGTAGAATAAAAAGGAAAACAGAGCCAGAGCTGCGGCCAACCATCCGGACTTGATGTATAGAATCAGAATTCCAGCCCCCAGAAGGCTGGAGCCGATGACATGGACCAGAATAGGGTCCAGCTTTCCGGAAGGAAGTACACGGCGGGCAGTGCGCTTCATTTTCGCATCCGTATGCTGTTCCAGAAGCTGATTGTAGGCAAAGGATGCCATGGCCGAAAGTCCGGTGCCCAGGAGAGTATAGAATATCAACTCCAGAGAAGGGATTCGGTCCTCCAGAAGCAATGCCGGCACTACCGTAACAACGATAGAAAAGGCAAGTCCAGGCTTGAATAGCTGATATAGCAGCTTAAGCCGGCTTTCTGTAGTCTCCATAACCCGTTCTTGTATCGATAGTAGTAATCACAGCCAGAATAAAAAGCGCCATGGCCATGGCTGAATGCAGCACAGTAACTGGCACCGGGAGGCTATAGATAACGTTAAGAGCACCCAGAAGTATCTGTAGCGTCAGCAATCCCAGGAAAATCGCATTCCTTCGGAAGCGAAAGCTACCCCGACCGATCAGCGCCAGGAAAATTACATATAGAAACAATGCGTACCCGCCCAGGCGATGAGTGATGTGCATTTCTGTATGGCCGGTCATGGGAGGAAAATACACTGCATCCGATTGTCCGGTGGATGCATCTTCCGTTGTATAGCAGGCCGGAAAGGAAGTGCAGGCCAGTCCTGCTTCGTTGGCGCTAACCCGTCCGCCTAAATAGATCTGCACCAGCAGAGCCACTACAAGCAGCCGCTGCAAAAGTACCGGTGCTGTCACTGCTCCAACGTTCAAGGCGCCGGTATTCATCCATACTCGGGCTCGTCGCCACACCAGAAGCATGATTCCCAGCAGCACCAGTGCATTGAGCAGATGAGATTTTACGATGTATGGATTCAGTAGCATGGTTACCGTTTGCCGGCCCAGAAAGATCTGTACCCCGAGCACGAGGGCGGCCAGCAATGTCCAGATTCCAAATCGGCTACGGAGGTTACGGTCCAGCCAGGAAAAGACGAGCCATATAACAAACAAGGGTCCCAGCAACACTCCGGCAAAGACCCGGTGGATAAACTCTAGATAAACCCGGTATTCGTAGGGAGGAACTACATGCCCAAAGCAAAGAGGCCAGTCCGGACAGGAAAGTCCGGCATTCTCGGCTCGAACGTAGGGACCCAGGATCATGGTAACCAGTGCCAGAATCCAGACTCCCAGGGATATGTGATGAAACCAGCGAAGGTTCCGCTGCGCGCGCTCCATGCTTCCGTCAGGCTCGGGCAATCCGTTTTGCCGTCGATTCATTCCTGCGGCTCATCCTATTTTTTTGGGAATTGGCTCAAAAAATGATTGCGTAAGATTTGTATAGTGCTATACATGCGTCATGTTGATCGAGCTTCGTGTAGAAAACTTCGGAATTATGGAAGAGGTCCGATTTCGACCGGAAGAAGGCTTTAATGCTCTTACCGGAGAAACCGGTTCTGGCAAGTCCCTCATCCTCCAGGCCCTGGACTGTGTTCTTGGTGCCCGGGCCGGTGGAGGCCTTGTAAGAAATGGGGCCAGCAAGGCCATCCTGGAAGGAATATTCGATATATCTCAAACGGCGGAAAGGGGGATGCCGGAAACCATGCTGGAACTGGGCATACCCGCAGAAGGTCCTTATTTGAATATCCGTCGGGAGATCTCTCCTGAAGGTCGGGGCCGGGTTCTGGCCAATGGACAGAACCTGAAGCTGGCAGAGCTTCGCAGGCTGACGTCTCTGCTGGTAGAAATGCATGGGCAGCATGATCATCAGAAGCTTCTGGAACCGGAAACCCATCTGGATTATCTGGATTTGTTTGCTGGCACCGCAGTTCAGGCAGCCCGGGTCTCGGCCCTGCATGGTCGGGCCATGGAAATTCGCAGAAAGCTTCGTTCGGTACAAATGGAAGAGCATGAAAAACAGCAACGTCTGGATTTTCTACGCTTTGCCATTGATGAGATCGATTCCTTCGGCCCGCGAGAGGAAGAGTATGAGCAATTGGAACAGGAAAAGGCCATGGTGCAGAACAGCGGCCGGCTGTACCAGGATTTCTATCTGGGCTACAACCTATTAAAAGAAGAAGATCCATCGGTTCTAAACGGAATAGAGAAGCTGGAGTCCATTCTGGAAAGGCATGCTTCCATTCATCCAGACATCGAAGCGAATGTACAGTACCTGCGAGACGCACTTTATAGCCTGGAAGCGGTGGCAGATTTTCTACGTAGCGAAAAGGACCGTATGCAGTTTAGCCCGGAGCGACTGGAGGATGTAGAAGAAAGACTTTCCGGATACCGGAAGCTACATAAGAAGTACGGAGGCAGCACAGCGACGGTGCTCTCTTCACTGGAAGACTTCCTGGCCGAGCTCTCCAGCATCGAAATGAGCGAAGAGCAGACCGAGTTGCTTCGCTCGGAGCTCAAGGTAGTGGATGCAGAGCTTCTGGAAACCAGCGAAGATCTATCTGTGAAGCGGCGCTCTGTAATTCGCTCCCTGGAGCAGAAGCTCGCAGAAGAACTCTCGCAGCTGGGAATGCCAGGGGCCACAATACAGGTAACGGTGAATAGAGAGTTAAAAGAAAAGAATCAAGGCCGGGACGGACTCAAACGAGTGATTCCTGAAGGTCAGAGCGAGAAGTATGTAATCTCAGAAAAGGGGCTGGACCGAGTAGAACTATATTTCTGCGCAAATCGCGGAGAACAGCTACAGCCGCTCCGCAAGGTGGCCAGCGGAGGGGAATTATCCAGAATCATGCTGGCGCTGAAGACCACAGTTATGGAGCAGAATCCCGTGCCCACGGTCATTTTTGATGAGATCGATACCGGTGTAGGCGGCGAGGTTGCCTGTGCCATAGGGGATCGGCTTCAGATGTTAGCCCGGCACAGCCAGGTTCTCGTCGTGACCCACCTGCATCAGATTGCCAGTCTGGCGGACCGTCATTTCCGAATCTCCAAGGCGCTACGCGACGGCCGAACATTCAGTCGTCTGGACCGTCTGCAGGGAGATCATAGAATGCAGGAGATGGCCCGCATGCTGGGTGGTGGAAGAGATTCCATGGCCCTGGAGCATGCAAGACATCTGCTGAACCGTGCGGGTGCCTGATTAAGCGGCAACTTATCAGGCTCATACACCATAAATGTACCACTTTTTCGTCTCAGGCTGGCCATCGGGCTGGCCTTTTTTTTTGTGTCGCATATCGAATCACCGGTGCCCTGCATGCAGGACCAACACATGACTCCGACATGCATCCCCCGGGGAAAATGAGAATGACTCTTGAATGGAGGCATTTTTTCTGTCCAGATTCCGCCGTAGCCCGGCAAATCGGACCAATATTCTGGAGCATCAGTGATCCAAAACCTGAAGGAAATACTGCAAAAAATCGCTCCTCGCCTGGCCCATATCGCGGTCTTTACAGGCCTGCTCGTGGCCATCGTTCCCGGAAATTCGGATAGAGATCAATACCTGGGCAAGCCCTTGGGCGGAGTGGACTTCTATGGGCTGCAGAATGTAGACGCGGGAGAGCTCCGAGAAACCATTCCGCTTACTGTAGGAGAAGAAGTAACTCTGGAAGGGCTGAATGCTGCGGTTCGAGCACTGTATGCCACCGGATATTTCGAAAACGTAACACTGAAAGCCCAATTGAATTCCAGCGGCCAGGTTATCCTGAACTTTGAACTGGTAGAGCTTCCAAGAATCAGTGATATAGAATTGCTGGGTATGGAAGAGCTCTACGAAGCCGATCTAAAGACCGCATTACCAATCAAGGAAGGCGATGTCTATCAGCTGCAGCGTGCTCAAGAGGCTGTGTCTGTTCTGGTTGATAAATACAGAAGCGAAGGCTTCTTCATGGCCGCTGTATGGCTGGATACCGGGGAAGTGGATCCGGAAACCAACACCATCGAATTGCGCTATATTATTGATGAAGGCGAGAATATCCCGATTTCCAGAATCAATATTCTGGGAACCCGCAATCTGGATCCAGAGAATATGCTGGCCATTCTGGATCATAAAGAAGAGGGCATCTTTGAAGATGGTATCTTCAGCGAAGGCAAATTCGAGGAAGATAAATACAAGCTTCTGGCATTTGCCAAGTCCAATGGATACGTAAACGCAGAAATCGATCCAGAAGGTACAGGTTACGAAATACGATGGAGAAATCCGTCGAAACCGGAAGAAGGCCGCGTTGTTGTAATCACTTACAAGATCAATGAAGGAGAAATCCGATTCTACGGTGGTTACTCCCTGGAGCACGATTCCCAGGCCATAAACCTGGAACGGAATCCACCGGAGAGAAAGGTAAAGACCAAAGAGAATCAGAACCCTGTATTTAGCGAAGAGCAGCTACTGAGCTTTCTGGAATTCAACCCTGGCGAAAGTGGCGAGATCTTCGACGAGGGTAAGTTCTTTCGCGATCGAAATACTCTGCAGCAGGCCTACTCTTCCCAGGGATATGTATTCGCACAAATTCAGCCCTATTTTACAACATTCAAGCTCACCGAAGAGAATCTGCAAAAATACGAAGCCTGTCGTGATCTGGAGAATCCCGCTTCGGAGGACCAACGGCGATGCCAGGATATAGGCGAAAGCCTGGATTTTGAAATGCTGCGGGATAAGCTTGAAGATGATCCCCGGGCTGCGGGTCAGACTCTGCGACACGTGCACTTTGTGGTTCGAGAGAATCATCTGGCCTATATTGAAAACATTATCATCAAAGGGATGACCAAAACCCAGGAGCATGTGATTCGCCGGGAGCTACTGGTGAAGGAAGGTCAGCTCTTTAACTCCGCTCTGGTAGAAAGAAGCCGGGAAAAGATCTTTAACCTGGGCTATTTTAAAGAAGTGAACCTGGAAATGCGGCCAGGCTCGGACGATGAGAAAATGAATCTCATCATCGACGTCACGGAGCAACCTACAGGTACCATCACTATGGGTGGTGGCTATGGAACTCAGACCGGATTTTCCATCTTTACGGAGGTGGGTGAAAATAACCTGAATGGAACCGGCCAGAGAATTACGGGCAAATTGCAGTATGGTCCACTAACCCGCCAGGTGAGTATCTCCTGGACGGATCCCTGGGTATATGAAGCCTGTCAGGACACCACCGGTCGTTACTGGTATAATCAGCAGCAGAGAATCGATGAGGCAGAGAGCCTGGAATCCCTGGAGCTTTTGGCGGACACCTATCAGAATCAGTACAGCGAAGTAGGTAAGCTGATTCGCACATATGTGCAGGAAGCGCGAAATGCTCCGGAAACGGTGGAGAACCTGGACCGTGTCAAAGAAAAGATTCGTCATGTGGTTCGCCCTTTCCTGGAAGAAGAAGAGGACTGCTATCGAAGCGCTCCTCGGCCCTGGGCACTGTCTCTGTATGCCGGCTATGCATCCAGCACGGTGCAAATCGTCCCCATTCGAGTGAGCGATGACTCCAACGACTTCTTTGAAACAGCTTCCTATGAAGTGACTTCTCTGGGGCTAGGTATCGGGCTTTCGCATACATTCTGGATTAACTGGGCCCACTACCATCGCTATTCCCCATCCTGGTCTATTGCATCACGTCCTTCTGCACTTGCCAGCAATGAAGTAATTCGTAGAACCAACCTGGGCTGGCAGTTTAAATCCAGTTTCACCAACGGTCTACTATACGATTCCAGGGATAATATCTATAATACCACCAGTGGCCTGAGCATGGATCTTTCCATCGAGACGGTGGGTCAGATCCTGGGAGGCCAGGACCACTACAACCAGTACACTGCGAAATTTGCGCACTATTTCTGGCCATTCGATTATACCTTCGGAGGACTGTTCCGTTCCAACGCATTGAAGCGCTGGAGAGTGGTGATCGAAACCAGGCTGTCCGGAACGTTTACCCATGAAACGGCTCCGTACAATGGTAACCAGAACAAAGAAATTAACCCCTTCATCGAACCCGGGGATAAGCTCTATCTCGGTGGATATGAAACCCTTCGCGGATATGACTACGCTCAGGATCCCCAGTTTCCGGACCCATGGTGGCAGCTAAACGGTGCCAACCACATGATTCTTGGTGGTCTGGAGATGCGATTCCCCATTGAGCCCTCGGTCCTCTGGTGGACCTTCTTTCTGGATGCAGGAACCATGTTTATCAATCTGGGTGAACTGAGCGGCGATAATGCAGATTTCGTAGATGACTATGAGAATGAAGTGGAGGCCCAGTTCGAAGGTACCAACGCCATTGACAGATACATTTCTGACAACATCAACCCTATAAACCAGCAGCCTTATTTCTATGGCTCTCAGACTGCCTGGAATGATCCCAGACGAGCGGTACTCTCCCAGCGCAACCTGGCTCTGGATAGAACCCTGTTTAGCTGGGGATTCGGGATCCGAATTCAGATTCCGGTATTGCCTCTGCGACTATTTCTGGCGCAAAAACTGTACTATGAAAGGGGCAAGCTCAAGCCCATTCCAGGGGACGATCGATTTAACTTTGTGTTCGGAATCGGGGATTTCCGTTTCTAGATTGCGCTTATTATTGAAGAGAGTCCGGCCGCGGGCAGGTCATGAACCCGGCGGGCTGGATCTATTGTTCTTGCATTCAGGGAGTGTCGGAAGCTAAACACCTTAAGGCCTATGGAAGAAACCAGAACCAAGCCGCCGCTCAGGGCCGCCCCCATAATCAGGCTCAGTCGCTTTGTCCTGAAATACAAGTTTCGCATCATGGCGGGCCTTTTCCTGTCTTTGATGGTTTCCATAACCAATCTATTCTCTCTTACAATCTTCATCCCAATTTTCAATGCTCTGGGAGAAACAGAAAAAGTAGAGCTATTCCCTCTGGGCGCATCTGAACTGCATAAATACGAAAAATACCAGCAGGGAGAGGAGCTGCCAGTCTTCGACTCCATCAATGCCAGGTGGACTGGCTTCAAGGTCTACTCCAATGAATGGGTGGAAGATAAAACTCCCAGAGAAGCCATTTTCAGTCTATGTCTTCTGGTATTGCCCATCTACTTTCTGAAAATCATCGGACTGAGTTTGAGTCTGTACTTTATCGGTACCGCCGGAACCTATGCGATTCGCGATATTCGCAACAAGCTGTACAGCAAGCTAAACCGTATGGGCCTGGATTATTTTGAACAGGGTCGCACCGGAATAATCATGAGTCGTGTGATAAACGACGTACAGCTCGTAGGAAGGTCGCTTTCCATTGAATTCCAGGAAGCGGTGGTAAACCTGTTCTACATTATCACCCATCTCATTATTCTGGCTTTGATCAGCTGGGAAATGCTACTGGCCATTCTGCTTGTTGTACCCATTCTCATTGCGCCGGTGAACAAATTCGCATTAAAGATTCGTCGGGCAGCTATGGGCCAGCAGGAGAGGCTCGCCGAAATGGGAGGCCACGTTCAGGAGATCATCAGCGGTATTCGGGTCATTCGCGCATTCTCGATGGAAAAATTCGAGCAAATGCGCTTTAACATCATCAATCATCGGTTGTTTCGAAACACATTCAAGGGTCACTATTATCATCAGGTGGGCCCTGCCATTACCGAATTCGTGGCAACCCTGGTTGTAGTGATTTTCCTGGGCTGGGGAGCATACGAGATCTCCCACGGCGAGCTGAGCCGAGGAATGTTCTTTGGATTTTTCTTCATATTGATATTTATCATGCGCCCTATGAAGCAGGTCTCCATCATGGTGAATCTCCTGGGCGCTTCGTCTGCGGCTGCTGAGCGAATCTTTGAGATTCTGGACGAGAAGCCCCGTCTTACGGAGGCCGAGAATCCCATTCGTTTCGGCGGCGTTCGCGACACAATTCAATTCGACAATGTTAGCTTTCGCTATCCTGGATCTGATTACGATGCTCTAAAAAGTGTCAATGTAAGTGTTGAGGCGGGGCAAACGGTGTCCATTGTAGGTTCCTCCGGCGCCGGAAAGTCCACGTTCATAGATCTTCTTCCCAGATTCTACGATCCTACCGGTGGGCGAATCCTGGTGGACGGTAAGGATCTCAAGGAATTTCGTTTAAACGATTTGCGCGAACGAATTGGCATCGTGACTCAAAGTGTGTTTCTATTTAACGCAACCTTGCGAGACAATATAACCCTGGGTAGAGTGGATATTCCCGAAGAAGAAGTAGTGCGAGCGGCCAGAGCGGCCCATGCACATAAATTCATCTCTGCACTGCACGATGGTTACGATACGCTTGTAGGTGAACGGGGTGTAATGCTTTCCGGCGGTCAGAGACAGAGAATTGCCATCGCTCGCGCAATCCTTCACAATCCTCCGGTACTGATTTTCGATGAGGCCACTTCCGCCCTGGACAATGAAAGCGAAAAGATGGTGCAGGAAGCGATCAATACTTTGCTCAAAGGTCGCACGGTATTTATTGTGGCTCATCGCCTGTCTACAGTGACTCGTTCAGACAGAATTCTTGTGATGGATCAGGGACGCATCGTAGAAACAGGGGATCACAGAACCCTGCTGGAAAAAGGCGGTATTTATCGTCGACTCTATGAAATGCAATTCACCGTATCATGACGGACGAAGATCCCATAAAGTCCTCGCACTGGTTGCAGCGGCTATACCTGCATTTACACAATAGAAAATTCTCCGCACGAAAGCGAAACCAGATGCGAAGTTCTGCCAGAGTGGTGTCTCTGGGAAATCTGAGCGCTGGAGGCACCGGAAAAACCCCTCTCGGTGTGTGGATACTGGACCAGGCTGTTCGCAGAAAGCTGCGACCTGCCGTATTGCTTCGAGGATACGGAGGCCAGAAGAGCTCCTCTGGAGGTCTGGCATTTGACGGAAGTCAGTTCTTGATGGATTCCGCTGCCAGCGGAGATGAAGCACAGCTCTATCATGTGGAAGGAGCCCGGGTCATTGTAGGAGCGAACCGCTGGGATGCACTGCAGCGATTTGGCCGGGACCAGAACTTCATTCTTCTGGATGATGCCTTTCAGAATCCGTCCGTGTACAGAGATGTAGATCTGGTACTTATTGATTCCACCGTAGCGCTGAATCGTGCCTCTCTTTTGCCCCTGGGAAAATTTAGAGAGTCTCTGGAAGCTCTGCAAAGGGCGGATGGGGTGGTACTGACCCGCACAGATCTGGCTCCGGACAATGCCCGGGAATGGAAGGATGTGATTCAAACGCGGTTTCCGGGACTGCCAGTGTGGAAATCGGTGCATTCTCCCGGTCCTGTGACTCCCCTGCTTGAACCAGGGCCGGTGGTGGCGGTGAGCGGCATTGGCAATCCGGGCGGCTTTGAGGCCACTCTGAAGGATGCAGGCTACGATGTGCAGGAGCATTTCGCTTATCGGGACCATTACAGCTATCGGGAATCGGACTTTTCTCGCTGGCAAAAGGGTTGGCCTGTAGTCACTACCGAGAAAGATCTGGTCCGTATAAGACACATTGCTACAGTGGACCGCCTGGATGTGCAATCCCCCGGTAAACCTCATCTGCGAGGACTGCATTATCTGCCGGTTCGTCTGGATATGGATTTCCATGAATTGGGGCAGCTGGTATTTGGCGAGTAGGCTGAATCTCGCGCAGAGAGAGCAGTGCATCGCCCGTAGGTCTGGTCTCAGTGCGCGAAAACACTTTCCAGATACCTGTTTGAAAGATCGGAGATATATATGACTCAACTCACACTTATCGTTTTTATCCTGGCCATTATCCTGAATGCCTCGGCCAACATTCTGATCAAGGCCAGTGCCTATCGCTCCGGTGAAATGGGGGCCGAGGACTTCATCAAACTGCTTTTGAACCCCTGGCTGATTGCGGGGCTGGCCAGTTTTGGTCTGGCCTTTATCGCCTATCGACATGTGCTTTCGCAGAATGTTCCTTTAAGTATTGCCTATCCTATAATGACAAGCCTGGGATTTATCATTGTGCTTATAGCTTCCCGAATATTCTTTCAAGAGAATCTGGACTGGGTACAGTACGCAGGCATTGCGATGATGATCATCGGACTGTGGCTGGTGGCTTCCAGGATGACGGCTGCCCAGTAACCAGCCAATTCCCGGAGAGACACGATCTTTTAGAGACGCAATAATCCACTTAGGCGCAAGGATCCATCAGGGAGCCACGATCCACCGGAGGAGCAATGGTCTCATGGACAGGATTCCGGCAGCCTGTCTTCGCGTCTGCTGGCTGGAACGGTTTCGTTGCTCCGGGAATTCACAGGCAAAATCAGGAGTAGAAGATGCCCATAGATGTAAAGAAGCTGCAAAAAAGATCCTACGGAGAAACAAACAGGGGACCACTGGCCGGTATTCGCGTGGTGGATCTGTCATTGCTTCTTCCGGGACCTCTGTGCTCCATGCATCTGGCGGATATGGGAGCCGAGGTTATCAAAATCGAAAACCCGAGAGTGCCGGATATGACGCGCCTCATGGGTGCGAAACTCGCTCCCGATGGAGAAAGCTTGAACCCGGATTCCAAAAGCAAGCATCCCACCGGGTTGTTTTACTCGGTGAATCGAAACAAGAAAAGCATTTCATTGAATATCAAGAGAGCGGAAGGCCGGGAAGTTCTTCTGAAGCTTCTGGAAACAGCAGATATCCTGCTGGAAGGGTTTCGCCCCAATACCCTGGAAGAAATGGGCATCGGCTATGAAAGCCTGCGCGAAAAATTTCCTTCATTGATCTATTGTGGGATTTCTGGATATGGTGCCACAGGTCCTGAGCGAGATCGCGCAGGACACGATGGGAACTACATTGCCGAAAGTGGACTTCTTTACATCACCGGCCAGGCCGACGGCCCCCCGGTATTGCCCGGTATTCAAATCGCAGACACGGCAGGCGGAAGCCTTCTTGCTCTTTCTGGCATTCTGGCTGCTCTGTTTCACAGGGAGCGAACGGGACAGGGCCAGTTCGTTGATACCGGTATGATGGATGGTGCATTCAGTCTGTTGTCCATTCATTCTGGAGAACTGGCTGCTGCCGGCAAACTACCGGAGCGAGGACAGATGGATCTAAGTGGCGGATTGCCGAATTACTCTGTCTATCGCACAAAGGAAAATCGCTATGTGATGCTTGGAGCTCTGGAAGGGAACTTCTTTCGCACCTTTCTGAAAAACATTGGCCGCGAAGAGCTCATGGAGCAACTGCAGGCAGACCCAGATTCCATGGAAAACAGGGATCGAATTCGCGGCGAGCTACAGGACTATTTCTCCGGTAAAACCTACCAGGACCTACAGCCTTTATTTCAGCATACTGACTGCTGTCTGACCCCGGTGCTCAGTCCCGACGAAGCCTTCCACAGTGAGCAGCTTCAGGCCAGGCAGGCAGCCATTGCACTGGAGGATCCGGAACTGGGTCCGGTTCCGGTAACAGGCAGTCCATTTCATCTTTCCGAAAGTCCCATTTCCTATCGGTCGGCACCCCCGGGCCACGGGCAGGACACAGAGGCCATCCTGGAATCTCTGGGGTACGACCAGCAGGCCATTTCCGATCTCCGAAAACGCCGTGCCATCTGAAATTGCCTTGCCGTTGTGCCCTTGCCAGGACTTTCTGTAATATGGACGGATTGCAAACTCAACCTACCCCCACAGCCTTTGCAGGGCAGGAAGATGAGACCTTCCAGGACGGTCTCTCCGCAGCAGAGTTGTTTGCTCTGGAAGGTGGTCTGACTTACAAAGACTTTCTCGTACTTCCCGGTTTTATTGATTTTCATCCCAGCGAAGTGGATCTGAGCACTCAGCTCACCAGAAATATTCGTATTCAACGCCCCATGCTGTCCAGTCCCATGGACACCGTAACCGAGGAACGCATGGCCATCGCCATGGCACTTCTTGGAGGAATTGGAGTTGTTCACTACAACAACAGCGTGGAGCGTCAGGTGGAACTGGTAGAGAAAGTTAAGAGGTTCAAGAACGGATTTATCACCGACCCCATAGTTCTCAGTCCTCAGCACACAATTGCAGATCTATACAAGATAAAAGAGAAATACGGATTTTCCGGAATTCCCATTACCGAGGATGGAAATAGAACGGGAAAACTGGTTGGAATTGTCACCAACCGTGATGTGGATCTAGAAAAGGATTCCTCCATTCCTCTATCCCAGGTTATGACCCGGGATTTGATTACCGCTCCGGACGGATTTTCCCTGGCGGAAGCCAACCAGGTTCTCAAAGAATCCAAAAAGGGAAAGCTTCCTATCGTAAACGATCGAGGTCAACTGGTGGCCCTTATCTGTCGTTCAGACATCAAAAAGCATCGTGAATATCCAGACGCCTCCAAAGATGCAGCCAAGCGTCTGATGGTAGGAGCAGCCATCTCTACGAAGCTGGAGAGCCGCGACCGACTGGAAGCCCTGGAAGCCGCTGGTGCCGATGTAATCATCATCGATTCAGCCCAGGGAAACTCCCATTATCAGATTGAATTGATCCAGTACATCAAAAAGCATTTCCCGAGATTGGACGTTATAGCCGGTAACGTTGTAACCATGGAGCAATGCAAAAACTTGATCCGTGCAGGTGCCGACGCTCTTCGAGTGGGAATGGGCCCTGGATCGATTTGCATTACTCAGGATACTATGGCAGTGGGTCGTGCTCAGGCCACTGCTGTTTATCAGACAGCGAGGTATGCAGCCCGGGAAGGAGTGCCTGTGATTGCAGATGGCGGTATCTCCAACATCGGTGATATTTCCATTGCGCTGGCCATCGGCGCATCCACCACCATGATGGGCTCTATGTTTGCAGGCACCCATGAAGCGCCCGGCGAATACTACTACGAAAATGGAGTCCGTCTAAAGCGATATCGTGGAATGGCTTCTCTGGAAGCCATGGAAGCCGGTGGAGCCAAACGTTACTTCTCCGAGGATCAGGATATTAAAGTGGCTCAGGGAGTGACCGGTTCAGTTGTAGATAAAGGCTCTATGTTTCAGTATCTACCCTATCTGGTACAAGGGCTGCGTCAGAGCTTCCAGGATATGGGAGTCAAAAGCATCGAGCAGCTACATCAGGAATCCCATACAGGGAAGACCAGGTTCGAAATGCGTTCTTTGAGCGCTCAGGCCCAGGGCACGGTTCATGGCCTCTATAGTTTTTCCTATCCTGGAATAGGAAGCGCTCGTCGGGAACCCTGAAAAGAATTATCCTGAACCAATGATGGATTTCGAGAAATACAAAGAAATCAACGACCAGCGATTAAATTACCGGGAAATGGAGGATGCCACCGTAGTATCTTCCTACCGAAACGTTGGATGCGGAGACGGATATCGTCTCTATCTCAAGATCGATGAGCAATCTCCGGACCAGACAATACTGGATGCCTCCTATACAACAACAGGCTGTGGTTTTGGTCTGGCCGCCCTGGCCATGGCTACGGAATGGGTGAAGGGAAAACCTCTGGCCCGCGCTGAATCCATTACCTCCGCCGACATCGAAGAGTTGTTTGAATTTCCGGAACGTAGAAAGAACTATCCGGATTCTGCCGTGGAAGCCATGCAAAAGGCTGTGGCAGATTATCGCAACGGAACAGGTGTTAAGCCCGAGGACCGAATTACCAGAGCCTATGCTCTGGAAAAGCTCAAGGAGCAGGGGCATCTCAGAGGAGAAAAGCTCACTCAGATCATCCTTGAAGGAGAGGATTTTTCTGGAGTAGATCTGTCCGGCGCCAATCTTCAAAATGCTTTTCTGCAGAACGCCAGCTTTGAAGGGGCCAACCTGCGGGGCGCTCGTCTAAGAGGGGCCTTTCTGAATAACTGCAACCTCAAGAATGCCGATTTACGGGAGTCCGATCTGCGTTGGGCCAAGCTTACCGGTGCCAAAATAGAAGGGGCTCAGTTCCAGGATGCTATTTATGACATCGGGACCAAACTGGATCCCCGACAAACCCAGCTTTTCAAGATAATGAAGCGCGAGGGACGTGATCTATACACGGAAAAGCAACCGGAAAGAGTATAATTGCTTTACAAGACAACTTCCCCTGCAGCAACCTTGACCCATGGCACTGCAACCCGGTGACGAGAAAACCCTGGACCGACCGACCTTTTTGCATGAGGGCGTATTTGTCATCCAGGGAACTCTGGTGAGGGTGGTAGAGGTGTCCGACGGAGGCCAGGAAGTAGTGGTGGAGTACACAGATAAAGAAGGGTTTCCTCACTACATTAAAGGTATTCGCCCGGAGGAACTCATATAATGGTAGAGTTGCTCCTTATGCGCTCCCCGGAAGCTGTGGTGCGCATTACCGAGGATCTCAAAATGGAAAATGCACGGGAGTTTTATGAAGACTTCCTGGCATTACATGAGCCCGGGGTAACCGACATCTATCTGGATTTTCGATTGGTCCGCTTTGTGGATAGTTCCGGCATCGGAATCCTTTTAAAGTGTGAAAAGGATTTGAAAGACCGGGGGGCCAGCATTAGCGTTTTTGGCCTGGGAAAGTCCTTGCTTTCGGTTTTTAAACTGGCAGGCTTGCTTCCGGTATTACCTCATCTGGACGACGAAGAAATGGGGCAGAGATTCCCGGATTTGTTTTCCTGATACCTCAAGATACCGTAGTCCTGCTTCGATGTTAGAACCAGGAGTATTCGAACGAATGAGATCTGCCTTCCGCCCATACTGGCCCCTGGCCCTGCTATTAACATTCACCTTTCAAAGCTGCATGGGTGGCTTCTATTCCAGAGAAAATAAGATTCTGGATAACTATTTTGCAATCTATACCCTGGAGTCCGAGGATTATCCGGATGAAGAGCTGCAGGCCTATATGGGAGAGCAGCAGAAATTCCCCAGCATGAAGCCTTCGGATCTTATTCAGATCCTGGGAGGACTGAAGTTTCGAAAAGAGAGTCTCTGGGGCTCAGATGTTCGCCCTGTATTCTATCCAGCAGAAGTGGAGCGATTCGCCACCGCACTATCTCGTACCATGAAGAACGTGGAGGAGAACAAGAGGATCCTGCTCATTTCCAGGTTCGATCCTGATGAGTCGGTGCTCAGCAGAATGGAAAGAACTTCGCTGGTGATGTGGTACGATACCAACGGCCTGAATCTTGTATTCGGTGAAATCAAGGAACCGGTCCCATACGACGACTTCCTGACCGAGGATACCTGGACCGAGGTGCTGCCAGTAAGCTTTCGAAAGGCCTATCCGGATCTATCTCTGGTAAGCAGCAATGCCTTTGAATACAAAAGGGTGGGAGATTATGATCATCACACCTGGGCTGTGCTGGCAGATGCTTCCAGGCAGAGCCTCCTGGATCGAAAGGAAGCACCAGGCTTCGATGCCAGCGAAAGCTATTTTACCGATACATCCGAACCAAAAGGTGGCGGTCCGCCAGAGTCAGAGCAAACTCTGAGCGAGCGACTCAAACAGCTGGAAAAAGCACGCAAGGATGGCCTGATTACGGAACAGGAATACAAGGACAAGCGGGCCGAGATCCTGGACTCGTTTTAATTATCTTTCAAAGAGTTTCCTTCTTTTGCATGGGCTCCGGCAGCTGAATAGCCGGGGCGGTGAGCAAAAGAAGATCGTCCACGGAAAGTCGAACCGGGATGGTATCATTGTAGATGGGTCGTATTTCCAGGCCCAGAAGCTCCATATACCAGGTTTGAAAGGGCCCATCCGGCTGCCGCTTCACAGTGGGAGGCAGCTGAATTTCCAGTCGTTTCCATCCATGAAATTTAAGACTGGTGGTGCCGCTTCGAACCTGTTTTCCGTTCCTGTCACGTAGAATCAAAGTCATTCGAACCGGCTGATCCCATCCATAAACAAAAACAGCCAGGGACTGAGCGTACCCGCTCAGTCGGATGGGCTCCGGAGGCTCCAGTATCGCCGGTGTTGCTCGATTACCGCGAAACAGAAGGCTCAAATAGTCTCCACTCCCTGCATAAGGCCCTTCGGTTAGTCCGGAATAGTCCAGGTTGCCAGATTGATCCGAGAATTTGGGACGATTCAGTTTCCATCCAGGGCTATTGCTGAAGTTCTCCAGAACAATCCAGGTTGAACCGGGCAGAGAGTTATCCGGGACTTGAGGTAGTTCCCCCTTCAACAGCACCGGAAACAGGACCATGATAGCAGCAATAATCCGGGATAGATAGATCCGTCTGCCTGGCATTCGAAAAGCATCAGCGAACGAAATGCCAACTTTGCACCCCTGATTCTTATGATTCTGCATCTTTACAGTCCTTTATCCTGTCCTGCCTGTGGCATGGAGAACGTGGATGGAAGCTTCTGTCAGAACTGTGCTCCCCGGCCGCTTGATCCATGGGGGCGCTGCCATCGTTGTCTGGCAAGGTTGCAGGCCGGTCGATGCCATTTCTGTGAGGAAAGGAATGTGCTCTTTGACCGCCATATATCTACCTTCGGCCTGAATACAGAATGCAAAAGGGTTTTAGGTGAATGGAAATTTGAGAATCAGCGCAGAGCCTTTCTCTGGTTTTTACCATTTCTACAGAGCCGATTGCATCGATTGCAGATGGAGCAAGACATAATACATAAGCCCGGTTATTTGATCTACATCGGCAGCGGAAATTCGGCAGAGAGTATTCGAAATTACCAGCCGGTGAAGGATGTAGGCCTGGCTCTGCAATCGGCCAATCTTCCACTCAGACGCATGCTGGAAAAGAAAGGAAACCGCAAACAGAGTGGATACGGAAGGCGTGACAGATTTTTCCAGGTGAAAGACTCGATACAGTTGACAGTGGAGTATAGACCAGCATTCTACTATGTATTACTGGAGGATGTCTTCACCACAGGAGCCACTGCCCTGGAAGCCTCCAGAATCTTGAAGAGAAAGTGCGAAGCAAAGGTTTTCGTTCTTAGTCTTTTCATGGCCGACTGATATGGACCCAATCAAGAAAACACAGGAAGGAAACGTTTTTGTCCTGGAGATTTCCGGTAGCATTCAGCACGGAGATACCCCGGCTTTTGAGGAAGGCATTGAGCGAGTGCTCAATGATGGCGCTCGATTCGTAGTGCTAAACTTCACCTCCTTGCGATACATCTGTTCCAGCGCCCTGGGAGTGCTGATCGCTTCCAAGCGTAAGATCCGGCGCAGGGAAGGAGACATTCGAATTGTGCTCCAGGAAGGAGATGTACTTCGGGTGTTTAGAATTACACTTCTGGACCGGGTATTTCATTTCTACGACGATCTACCTGCCGCGGTCAAGAGCTTCGATGGCCTGGTTCCGGATGCCTGAATCGAATAGATCGTAAGATTACTTCGTAATGATCAAGATACTACTGGCCAGCGGTAATGCGAAGAAGCTAAGCGAGCTTCGCGCCATTCTCGATGCCTATAGCCTCCCGGTGCAGGTACTTTCTCCGGCAGATCTTGAGCTGAACCCGGATGATTTAAGAGATTCTGAAAATAAGCCAATCAGCCTGGAAGAAACCGGTTCCACTTTTGCGGAAAATGCTCTGATCAAAGCTATGGGTTTTTTTCGAGCCTGCGGAATACCATGTATTTCCGACGATTCCGGAATATGTGTGGATGCATTGAACGGAGAGCCAGGGGTTTACAGTGCAAGGTATGGCGGACCGGGTCTCGATGATGGACAGCGAAACCAACTTCTTTTAAAGAATCTCGAACCCTACCCGGAACCGGAACAAAGAAAAGCACACTTCGCCTGCGTCCTCTGCCTGGTGGGTTATCCCGGTCAGGCTCCACTGTATTTCGAAGGCAGGGTGGATGGGTATATTGGTTTATCTTCCTCCGGGGATGGTGGCTTCGGGTATGATCCGGTATTCATTGAAAACTCCACCGGCGAATATTTCGCCACCATGAGCCCGGACAGGAAAGCCGCGCTCAGCCACAGAGGAAAAGCTCTCAAGGCTCTGGCTGCCTATCTACAGAGAAATCTTCATTAGATAGATTTTATTCGAGACGGCTTCATTGGATAAGGCTTCATGGGAGCAGGCTTACGAAAAGCCAGATCAATACAGCACAACTCAATTTCGGGAGTCAGAGGCTTCTAGTGCCGATTCATTCTTCTTCTCGAAGTCCAGGAATTCCAGCAGGTCCGATGAAGCTATTTTTTCTTCTTTTTCTTTCTGGGAGTGGATGGTAATCCCGGCAAATCCTGCTGGCTACGGACAATTCTCTGATCTTCAAACATCCTTAATTCCGGGGCCAGTATGCGAATATATCTGTCAAAATAGAGAAACTGTTTTATTAACAATGCAAATTCCCTGGGGAACCGAATGCCATTTTTCTGCCCTGCCTCGGCAATATCGATGAGCAGCTTGTTCATCTCCTGTTCATCTACTTCTCTGGAAGTCTGGGCCATACGTTCCAGATTTTCCATTCCTGCGAATACCTTTTCCAGATCCGCTGCGAAGCTCTTCCGATTTACAGGACCGTCTGTGGCTCCAATGTCAATGAGCGAGGAGGCCATGTTGTCAAAGTTTCTGGTCTCCATGGACTCCATCAGACCCTGAATGCCTCCCCAGGTTTTTTTTGAGATTCGGCCAACAATTCCAAAATCTATAAAGGCGATGCGTCCATCTTCCAGAACCATTAGGTTTCCTGCATGAACATCTGCATGGAAGAAATCGCAGGCCATAAGACTCATAAACCAGGTATTAAGAGCTAGAATCAGGGTTTCTTCTGGATCTCTGGAATACTTACGAATGCTGTCCAGATCGGTTAAAGGCACACCGTACAGTCGATCCATGGTCAGTACTCTTGCCGTGGTGTACTTTGTATGGACTTTAGGAACGATCACTCGATCGTTCCCGGTCTTCTGTAGGAATTTGTCAAACTCCTGAATGTTTCTTGATTCGTGAATGAAATCGCATTCTTCCATCATGATCTTCTGCATATCCTGCACGATATGCTTCATGGAAGTCCTGGAAAAATCCGGCGCCAGCCATTCCAGCACCTGGGCCCAGAGAAACAGAAAGTTTAGATCAGTGAGAATGATGTCATCTACTCCCGGCTTCTGTACCTTGATGACTACATCTCTTCCATCTTTTAGTTCTGCAGCATGTACCTGGGCGATGGAGGCACTGGCCAGTGGCTCGGGATTTATGGAGTGGAATACTTCGTAAGGATCTTTTCCCAGCTCCTTGCGCAAAACCTTCTCAATCTGTGCGAAAGGAATAGGATCTGTTTTATCCAGACATTTTTGAAACTCCGTAACATACTCCGGCGGAAATACGGAGGGAGCGCTGGCAATGAATTGCCCCAGTTTGATGTAGGTGGTACCAAGCCGTTCGAAGGTCTGTCGCAGCACCCTGGGCGCAGGTGCATTTTCAGCGGTTAACCAGTCCCAGCCTCCCTGACCAATTGCCAGAGCGGTTTGACCGATTCTCACTGCACCTTTAAAGAATGCTCCAATGCCATCTTCAATTCCTGCCATACACAATGGGCCTGGCAGGCGGGCCTGATTTCAACCGAATTTGAACTGAATTTCGATAATCGCAGTCCAGAATATCCACCGTTTCCACCCGTTCCAGTTCCAGCACAGCGGAACTGCCATAAACCCACAAACCCGGTTCCGGCAGATCCAGGCTGGTTTCCGGGATATCCAGAATTCGTTGCAGGCCCGTTCCATGATAGGGTAGCCTCCTGGCCTTCAGATGCAGCCTGTGATTTACAGGATCCATCAGCGTGGAACGATAGATATGAATTCTAAGACTGGCATCTACGAAAAACAGATTCACGGACTTGCGTTCAAATGGTAGATGCGGAAATTCCGTAGAGGAGACCGGAGTCATGGAATAATGGCTTGGAGCCGGTCTGAACATTCTGCCCGAAATAAAGTCAGGGTCCCGAAAGCTAGCTTGAAAGGAAGGGCCGGCGTAACTTAGATCCATAAGCCTTACCGGGCTGTTCTGAACTAGATATCCTTCCCAGCGTCGGTTGCCGGAAAACAGCAGGGCCTCCTGCCAGGTTTGATTCAAGAGCCTGCCGGCCCTAAGGCGAGCCAGGATTCTGTAAGCACGATTCAAATGAAAGGGTACAGAATCGGGTCCGTTGTAGAGCTTATCCGACGTACTCCAATCTTCTTCTGGATGCCAGCCAGCAGGTTGAACCATCAAATAGGAGAGGTACAGACAGTCTCCTTGCAGAAAGCCCGGAAATTGGTTACCTGCCACCAGGGATGGTGAGCCAGATTCCAGGGAAAGTCCCATCAATCTAAATCGTCTTTGCAGATAATAGAAGTAATCCTCCAGTCGCCGGGACAGCTTGCTCAGTCCCGGCAACCCCAGAATCCGGGGCAGCGGAGGCATAGCTTCCAGTTCCAGGCGCACTCCATGGGGCTGCAACCTTAGCCTCTTTCGGATGCGCAACAATTTCAGCACCGGGCGGCCACGCAGATCTCGGTGGAGGCCAGAAAGAGCCCGCAAAGCCACCTTGCGACTCAGTGGATGATCTACAGCCACAATCAGCTCATGGCTGCCCCGAAACAGACCGGGAATGGTTCTGGAAAAAAACCTTAAAATGTGGCGAATAAAATACAATGTTATGTCCTGACCTCAGGGCTTTTCTTTCACTATCGGAAGAATTGCCGATAAAGGTAGTATATGGCGGAGGAAAGTCAGCTTTCTCAAGAAGAGATCGATCAGCTGCTTGGCGGGGATTCCCCCGGTGGCGGTGACCAGGATGCAGCTGCAGATGATCTGGATCTGGATTCACTGCTCACCGATGATCCCGGCGGAGGTGGCGGCGGTGGTGATGATTCCGGCGGCGGCGACGATGCTGGAATGGACCTGGGCGACATGGGTCTGGACCAAGAATCTCTCAATGCCATAGCCGGTGCCGTGGGCGGATCAGGTCCCGGCGGAGGCGGAGGATCCGATCGTTCCGGGGCCAGTGCAGCCATCCCTGCTGCTCCTCCAGAAAACCGTGACAACGCTGAACTTCTTCTAGACGTCAACCTTCGTTTCTCCGTTGAGCTCGGTCGAACCCAGATGTACATTAAAGATGTACTGATGCTGGGCGAAGGTTCCATTGTAGAGCTGGACAAAAACGTGGGCGATGAGGTGGATATCCTGGTCAACGATCGACTATTTGGTCGTGGTCGCCTGGTGGTTGTAGATGAATTCTTCGCCGTACAGATCACTCAAATCCTGGATCCTATCCGCAGATACCGCTTGAGCTAAGAGCTCTCTCAGCACAGATATCATTGTTCGCTGCCCGGCTATTTCTGGTCCTCTAGTGCCCGCATTCCTGCCTGGCCTGGATCAGGTTAGGCAAGTCATGTCTCCGCCACTCTGTGGGCTGGCGGAGCCGTCATCCATCCAATGGACATTTTTTTCTATCTCCCCTAAAGATCCGAAACGTTGCTTCCCGATTCTACGCTCTTCATACCCGGCCCATTACAACAGGTTGTTCATGCATCTCCGGAATACTAAAGGATTATAACTTTAGATTTCCCGGGGAAAAAATGAATGGGTAAGGTGAAAAAAGTTCAAGCGCCTGGATGCATAATCCGAAATTCCGGGTCGAAAAAATTGCTCTGAAACCTAATTTCCGGTGTCCTTTTCGACGAAGCATAAACTGAGCCCGTCGTATTGGGAGGGAAAGGATGACCTCCTCATGAGCTCGAACTTTCACGGAGGAAACTTCTATGATTATTAACCACAATCTGTCTGCGATCAACTCGCACCGGACGCTGAAATTTCAGCACTGGGACGTTGATCGCAACATGGAAAAGCTGTCTTCCGGTATGCGTATTAACCGCGCCGGTGATGATGCTTCAGGCCTGGCAGTATCTGAAAAGATGCGAGCTCAGATCCGAGGCCTTCGTCAGGCGGAACGTAACACCGAAGATGGTATGTCTCTGATTCAAACCACTGAAGGGTACCTGGCTGAAGTAGCTGACATTGTTCAGCGAATTCGACAGCTGGCCATTCAATCTTCTAACGGTATCTACACCGGCATGGATCGCCAGATGATTCAGGTAGAGGTATCTCAGCTGATTGATGAGGTGGATCGTATTGCTTCTCAGGCAGAGTTCAACAAAATGAACCTTCTGCAGGGAGATTTCGCACGCGGTTCACGTGTTTCCTCTATGTGGTTTCACATTGGACCAAACCAGCACCAGAGAGAGCGTGTCTACGTGCAGACAATGACTGCTCAGGCGCTTAATCTGCGAAGGGGCGATGGCACTCTTCTTACACTATCAACGGCGGAGTTCGCGAATGATGCGATTGGTGTTCTGGACGACGCGCTAAACCGAATCAACAAACAGCGTGCGGACATGGGTGCCTACTACAATAGACTGGAGCATGCGGCCAAAGGGCTGATGGTAGCTTATGAGAATACTCAGGCTTCCGAGTCTCGAATCCGCGATGTGGATATGGCAGAAGAGTCGGTAGACTTTACCAAGAACCAGATCCTGGTTCAGAGCGGTACAGCCATGCTGGCTCAGGCCAACCTGAGACCTCAGGGCGTTCTGCAGCTGCTCCGATAAAAGCAGCATCGACTGCCATAAATGGCGTAACCCCGCAAGAAATTGCGGGGTTTTTTTATTTATTCCCAGGATGCCGGTACCGGAATGCGTTCATGGCTCTCAGTAAATCGTCCAAACCTGCGAAAAAGAATTCTTCAGCAAAAAAGAAGGCTGCAAAAAAGGATTCGGCAAGCTCCCCAAAAAAGTCCACAGGCTCTTCGAAGAAGTCGGTAGCAAAAAAATCCCGGGAAAAGCAATCCACGGCCAAGAAGTCCGGGGCCAAAAAGTCACCAGCAAAGAAATCTGCGTCTAAAAAGTTACCTTCTAAGAAATCTGCCGCGAAACCCACAAAGAAAGCCACCCAGGAATCGGCAACTCCGGTTCAGGCAGAGACTTCACTGGAAATTCACATACCCAGAAGGGATAGTGTTCGTATCTATTCCTGGAACGTGAACGGTATTCGGGCGAATATAAAAAAGGGATTCTTTGACTGGGTTAAGGCGGAAGCTCCAGACATTTTCTGTCTGCAGGAAACCAGAGCCACCATTGAGCAGCTAGAATCTGAAAAGAAATGCCGGCCCATCCTGGATCTAAAGCCCTATGAATCCCACTGGCATATCGCTGAGAAGAAGGGCTATAGCGGGGTGGCTACTTTCTCTGCGCTTCCGGTGCGAAAATCCTATTCAGGATTTCCTGATGATGACCCTTCCAGGAACTTCAACGAAGAAGGCCGAGTAATTATAACAGAACTGGATGAATTTGTGCTCTGGAATGTGTATTTTCCCAATGGAGGCCGTGGACCTGAAAGGGTGAAATACAAACTGGAGTTCTACGACCATTGTCTGAATATCTGGGAAGAAACTCGAAAGCAGGGAAGACCTCTCATCATTTGCGGGGATTACAATACAGCTCATAAAGAAATCGATCTGGCCCGGCCAAAAGAGAATCAGACCACATCTGGCTTCTTGCCAGAGGAGCGGGAATTTCTGGATCGGCTTGTTGATATGGGATATGTGGATGTATTTCGAAAGTTCAATCAGGAAGCCGGGCAATACACATACTGGGACCAGATTACCCGCGCCCGAGACCGAAACGTTGGCTGGAGAATCGATTATTTCTTTGTTACCGAAGAAACCATGCCTCTGGTTCAAAATGCTTTCAATCGTATGGATGTGATGGGAAGTGACCACTGTCCTGTGGGATTGGAGCTGAAACGACGTTAGTGGGCTGCTTTAGTCCCCTGGCCATTATTGGCGAAGCCATTGTTCGCGAATTGTTTGAGACGGAAAACCGAACGGAGTAGTCTCCAGGGCAACCTGTACTATGGATGAATATTTAAATTGTCTGGTGGATGTTCCCTTACCGGAGCTTGATGGGCAGTCGGCAACGGAATTCAATGAGTTTCGCCAGTCCGTTAAGCCGGTACGAGAAGTCTCCGGCATCAATCTTGAGTACACCAGAAACGTAGGTGAAGCCGTTTTTCAGGGGGTTCCGGATGAATCCGAACTTGCTCGCACCTTTGGATGTACACCCTATCGCGCGAAGCAGATACTGAACTTTGAAGTTCATTGCTTTCGCATGATGCGCATCCGCCTGGAGTCGGTGTCCTATGAGATATCACGGAAAACCGAAGGATATCTGGTGGCCGGGGAAGAGTTACTGGGCATTCTTGAGGAAAGGATCCGCCGTCAGGTAAATGGAATACTGAACCTCAATGCCAGCCTGGATCAGGCCGTGGAGCAATTTGGCGACTACTTCATGGACCATGTTACCGTCCTGGAAGGAACCCATGATGGAAAGCTGATTCGGTTCTATCTGGCCATTCGCCAGATGCAGGCGAAGATGGATCAATTTGAAATGTTTGGAACCAGCCAGTTTCACGAGGTTCTGGAAAGGCGATTACTCAAGAGGCTTGAGTCATCCGACGTGGGTACTGTTTCGGTGGATGCTTCGCAAAGCCCGGCGAAGGAAAGGGACTTTCCCGAGCCTCCTCGGGATCGGCGGGCCGAAGATTCCGCTATCTGGAAAAAATTCGAACAGGATCAACTGGGCGCTGCCGAAGATACAGAACCCCGGGAAGGTAGTATTTCCTGGGCGGCCAGCTTTTCTGCTCTGGGGCCATTCTTTACAGTTCGCATACTTCTTCGAAGGGGGCTCTACCCGGAGATTTTGCACTGGCTTCATCAGGATGAAGGACGTTTCAGTCCTGAACTTCCGCGAATCCTTTCTGACTGTCTTAAGGCCGAACAGCATTTTCGGGAACGAACCAATGAGGCCCCGGATGGGCTCCTGGAGGTGATAGGAGCTATTAAGCAGGTGTTGCGGGAAACTTAAACAAAGAATTCCGAGTCCATGGCCAGGTTTTTTTTGAGGTTCTGACATTTGCAGTAGTGCGAAATCCGCGGTCCGGGAAATATAGGAGGCGGGGACATCGTCGGAATTGCGGTGTCTTCACTGGACGGACGGGAAGCCAGCCCGGGGCGCAAGCCATCCATGTAATGTCAGGGCAGGCCCGGAGGATGCCATGGAAAAAGTAAACGGTATCGGAGGCTTTTTCTTCCGATCAGATAACCCGGAGTCGCTTAAAGAGTGGTATGCAACTCACCTGGGAATGCAATTCCCCATCTGGAGTCAGGATGCGGGTCCCACCGTGATAGCTCCCTTTTCTCAATCCTCTGACTATTTCGCAGCCGAGAAACAATGGATGCTAAACCTTCGCGTGTCCAATCTGGACGCCATGATTCAGCAATTAAAGGATGCGGGAATCAAGGTTATCACCGATCCAGAATGGAATTCGGAAGCAGGCAGGTTTGCCAGAATCCATGATCCAGAAGGAAATGCCCTGGAACTCTGGGAACCTCCACAGGACTAACGGGATAAAAAACAGAGCCTCTTCGGGGCCAGGTGCTATAGGCCATCAAAAGACCTCTGGTGGCTTCTTCGGTTTAGCTTCAGGTTTCGAACCGGGGGAACGCTGAATGTACTCAAGGAAGAACTCTGGAGTTACATGTCACTGGTTCTCTCTGTAGGTGCCCATCTGCATAGGTAAACTGGTATGCGACAGGGTGCATGGCTTTGAATTGATTGAACTCAGACAGATACTGCCGTGGCAGGACTTTCTGAATCCGCCGGCACCAGCCGGGCTCCCTGTTCGGTAAGCCAGTTCTGGATTTCGCTTTCCGAGTTTCCTTTTCTAAGACCCAGGTCTGCGAAAAGGCGGGACGAGGCTTTGCGTCCAATTCCGGGGATTTGCGAAAATGCGATGGAACCCATTCTGGACACTTGCAGAGGAAACGTTAGTCCGCGAATGGATCTTTCCTCTGCACCGGTAACGAAGCAAGTCATTGGAGTCTTATTTTCAAAGTATTGAGCAGCCTGACGATCATCCAGAGGTATCTTTACTGTGACCGGATAGGAACCCAGTGGCCGGCCCAGATAGTAGCCTTCATTGGTAGATTCCAGAATCACTTCATGGAGCAGGGTGCCCACCGGGAAATTCTTTAACAGAAATGCATGATCGATCTCTTTTCGAATCTTGTCCCGATAATAGATGAATCTCTGATGGATGCGCTCGGATTTTCCAGGACGTTTGCTTTCGCCGGTGCGCTGCATGCGATCCAGCCTGGTATTTCTGTAAGTGACGGTCTGGCGAATATTGATTCTTCGCAGTAGCAAGCCAGAATCAAGGATGTCTTTCAAGAACTTGTAATTGTACTCGAAGGTCTTTTCGGACTCCCCTGCCAGTCCATGAAGCAGGTTGAGTCCAGGAAGCAGTCGTGGCAACCCCTGGTCGCGCTTTGCGCCGAATTCGTTTACAATCTCTATTGCTCTTTTGATTTCTTCCGGGCTGGCTTTAAGATCGTTCTTTTTGATGACTTCGGGATCGGCGCTTTCCATGCCCATGGCTGCTGTGTCGCCGGCCGTATTGTATTTGCAGATGATTTCAATGATTTTGCGAGACTCATCCGGAAAGGTAGATATTAATCCAGGATTGATGTTATCCAGATGGAGGAGTTTTAGATCCGGCGCAGCCGCGCGAATGCCTCCGTAGAGCTGCTCCAGGCTGTCCGGTATGGGTCGGGGAAATGAGTTCTGAAAATCATTCATGTTCGGCAGATAGGTCATCAAGTCGGCCTGTCTTCCCAGACGAAAGTATCGGTTGCCCATTCCATACAACTCTTGCACTTCATCCAGGATACCATCTAGAGAACGGAACTCTGGTTTTCCATAGAATGCCTCGGTGCAGAAACTGCAAAAGACATCTCTGGTGCATCCGCGGTAGGTTTCCAGCTCAAGAATTAGATAAGGGCGATTCGGGTGTAGCTCTGTAAGAAATGCTCCGCGGGAAGCGTATCTATCTACCTGCTCATAGTTCCGCTTCTCTGAATAAACCGGATATCTGGATTTTTCAAAAATGGCCTCGGCTGCTTCTTTGATAGATCCTGGATAGGAAGCCATTCTTTCTGCATAAACTTCCAGATCTCCTCGAATCAAGTAGGCACCCAGCTCCCTTATCTCATCCTGGATGTTACGATCCGCATATCGAATGGGGCCTCCCAGAAGAATGGTGCAGGAAGGATCCTGTTTCTTTTGAAATCGAATAAACTCCAGAACTTCGGTCACCGTTCCGATCCTACCACCCAGGTATTTGCCTGGAACGGTGGTGCCGGCCACCAGAAGGATCAATTCATGGTCATCGGAAAGAGTTTTTCCCTGGTTGCGCCACTGATCCACAGTCAAATACTGGATCTTTTCTTGAGGGATTCCTCCTGCCACCAGGGCTCCGGCTGCATAGCGGCAGTAGGGAGAAAGATACGGGGGAACACCGAAGCAGGCCGGTTCATCCACATAGAAATCGAGTATAAGCATAAGGCAGTTCTACTTTACGGAAAGGCCAGCACGAGAAATCAAGACCTTTCGGAGACAGGTGTGACAGCCCGGAATCCCAGTAAAAGAAATAGTTCAGGGCCCCAGATTTTTATCGGGGTAATTTCCCTGCTTTTGAGCCTGTTTCTGGGATTTGCATCCCTTTCGGCCCAGCCAGCCCCTGATTCTGATTCCTCCGAGCTTCCTCCGGGGCTGGATCAGGAGCAAGCGGAGAGATTACAGCGCTTTCAGGATCTAATTAACGGACAGGATGTCCGAAAGGAAAGGTCGGAACTGGAAAAAACGCTGCTAGAGGCTGGCCTGGAGAATCTGAGCGAGGAAAGCCTGGATGCTCTTCTGGAGAAAGCCGGCCTTTCCACAGAAGGCACCCTGGAACAAAAAAGGGATCGCCTCAAGGTTCATATGGGCCTCCAGGAGCCGCCCAATCTTGCAGAGAAAGAAAAGCCCGGTCGAATCATGATCGAAAATGCGGCCGAGGGTGAATACATCCGTGGTGAGGAAGATTCCCGGGGTCTCCTGAAATTGCGAGGCCGGATTCGCGTCCGGGTAGGGGATGGATACTTCCTGGCAGATCTTGTAATCGTAGACTCGAAGAGAAAGGAAGTCTATGCAGAGGGAAATGTAGTCTACAAGAGCAAAGATACCCTCATTCGCGCAGAACGAATTATCTACGATCAGAGACTGGGCGCAGGTATCATGTACAATGCTTCCGGATTCAAAGATCCGGTGCATTTCATTGGCGAAAATGTCCGCCAGCTAAGCGAAGGTAAACTCAGTGTAAGTCATGTTTATTTTACTGGATGTGCTGCAGAGCCCCCGCACTATAATTTCTATGCCCGCCGCGTCTGGCTTTACGAAGATGATTCCCTGGCTGCGGCCGGCGTACTTTATTATGTAGGCGGCGTTCCGTTGCTACCTCTTCCTTTTCTCTATGCTTCGGACTGGGGCACAGGAGTGATTTCGCAGTTCGGTCATAGCCAGGTGCAGGGATTCTTCTGGCAGAACACATATCAGTTCAGTGTTCCGGAAGCTCTAACCTCCAGTTTTCTGCCCATGGGCTATCGCATCACTGCGGATTACTATGAAAATACCGGCGAAGTATTTGGCCTGGAGATGTTTCGCTTCAGTCCAAATTTGAATTACTATCTGGATCTGGAAGCCGCCCGATTCAAGCGATACGAAATTATCTCCGATTACCGGGAAAGGGATCAGATTTCCGTCACAAATCAGGTGCAGCATTCCGATGGTACCTACGGCAAGGAATATCATAAATGGTACAAAGCCTTCGCTCTGGTGAACTGGAGAAATGCAGATTACCGTGAAAACTCGGTACAGACCCTGAACATCCGCTACGAAGATTATTCCTACAATACCTACGAATACGAATTTGGAAGCCGCTATCAGCCAGTGAGCACCATCCCCGCTTTATATCAGAACTCCGAGGCAGGACGAGGGCTTATTCGAAATGATACAGACTGGAATCTGGTGTACAGCGACCAGCGCGATGACCTGTCTATACGGGTGCAGGCCTCTCGTAGAAGGATCTGGATTCAGGATGTAAAGTTCGAGGATTCTAGATACTATCCAGCCTATGATGTGGTGCCGGATGTAGAACTGGAAAAGAACATATTTCTGGGGCGAGATCCCTGGTTTGATCTTGCTTTCTACTGGGATCATGCCCTTTCTTCCGATCTTACCAAGCAGTATTCTTTCGGGGAGGTGGATCAGAGCCTCAACCATAACGAGTATCAAACTGCATTTCGCACCTATGTATCCTGGTATCCCTATTTTACCTTCCGGCCGCTGGTGGGCTACGGTGCGCGAAAGACTCTGCCATACGGAAACAATCCCACCGGTGAAGCTTACGAAGCCCTGGATGCACAGGCCCAGAAAGATAGCTATCAGTATTATTTCACTGAAGATGAAGTAACCCTGGGACCGGACGTTCTTTTTGTTCGAGCGATCTACCGACGCAAGGACTCATTCAAAGAGGAGCTCAAAGATCGGGGCACATTGAACTTTACCGGCTTTACAAACAATCAGAAGGTAAATGAAACAGAAGTATCCCTGGAGTCTTACCCTCTGCAGGATGTTTCTTTTAGCGTTACAAGTATTTACGACCACAAAGAATACGAATACGATATAAAGCCGGAGGAACGTTGGTACTATCCGGTTTTCCGCACGGATGTGCTAATCGATTTCTTTGATCCTTTTGGCTTTGATCGGGATAATCTGCTCAGCCGGCGTAAAGGCCATTTTATGGATCTTCACATCACCAACGATTATGTGTATGATCCAATCAATAAAAGGGATCATTCCAATATCTTTGGGGTTAACTTCCAGACCGGCGGATTCGATCTCTGGATTCTCGAGCGATTGCGATACTTCGAGATGGGCTTCTACTGGTACCATATCTACTATGACCGTTCACTGGATCATATGCGCTTCAATGTGAAGATGGACATCCAGCTCACCCGTACCATATACTGGGAAATGGAACTGGAGTCCAGAGCCACGGATCCGGCCAGATACAATGCAGCCCATGATCCGCGATATTCTCTGGCAAACCAGAGCCTGTACACTCCAGAGAATGAGCGTCCTGTGAATTTTTCTACAGATGTATTTAATGGAACCGGTCTGGCCGGGGAGCGAGCGCGCCAGAATGCGGTATTCAATGTGGGATTTTTTGAGACTGCCTTTATCATGGATCTTCATGACTGGGAGATGCGAGTGGGGTATCGTCTGGAGCAGCGAAGCATACTGGGCGGCTTGAATACAGTTGAAGTAGTGAACTTCTATGATAACAAAGTCTTCTTTTCTCTGACTCTGCTCCGCTTCGATGTAGGAAATATATCCTCAAGACCGTCACGATTTATCCTGAATCGACAGAGAATCCGACCATCAGATATTGGCCGTGGAGGCTATTCCGCAGTAGGACCATGATTCGAGAAAGAAACCAAAGCATGAAGCTGGGCCTTATTGGTCTGGATGTAGTTCTGGCCGGCCTTTCCTTCAGTCTGGCAACCATACTGCATTTCTTCATCATCGATCCTCAGAAGAGAGCATTTGTGAGCCCGGATGACCAGGGCCTGTTTGCTCCGGCCGGCCTCTTCCCGGACGGATATGCGGTACTCAGTGCTTATTTCTTTCCCGGTTTGTTTTTCTGTCTTTCGCAGATCCTGGTTTTTATCGTTACCGATATCTATCAGCCTGCACGCTCCAGGCATCCCATCCGGGAAACTGTTCTCATTGGCCGTGCAGTATTTCTGAACCTGGTAATTGTTCTGGCATTTCTCTTCTTTTACCGGGGTGCCAGCCTCAGCCGTCTGGTAATTCTATATACTGCGATTCTCTCGGTAGTGCTTCATGGTTCCGGTCACTTCCTGTTTCGTCTGTATCTAATGCGGCTTCGCCAGAAAGGGATTTCTGTGCGAAACATCTTGATTGTAGGAAGCGGTCGGCTGGCCTTTCGATTCTATGAGAAAGTAATGCGAAACCAGATCTACGGCTATCGAGTCCTGGGAGCGGTGGGAACGAAGAAGGATTCCCACCCCACCATGGTTAATCATCTGCTGGGTCCCATCAAAGACTTTGAAAAGCTGGCAAAACAGCTGAATCCAGACATAATCGTATATGCCCTTTCCGAGGATCACAATCGATTGCAGAAGGTAGTGGAGTTTTGCGATTCCGAGGGCTTTGATTGCCGTATAGTGCCGGATATGGTGGATTTGATCACCAGTCATGCAAGAATCGAAGATATGGATGGAATGCCCGTGCTTACGTTACGGGACATTCCTCTGAAGAACGGTTATAATCGCTTTCTCAAGCGAAGCTTTGATGTGCTATTCTCTGCGCTGGCCATTCTACTCACCTTTCCATTCTGGCTACTTTTGGCCATTCTGGTAAAGCTGAGTTCACCCGGTCCCATCCTATTTGCACAGCAAAGAGTGGGCCTGGACCGAAACCTTTTCAAATGCTATAAGTTTAGAACCATGGTTGTGCAGGATGAAAGCGTCTCCGATACAACCTGGGGTAGCAAGCAGGATCAGCGGGTTACAGCCATTGGGCGACTACTTCGTAGAACATCTCTGGATGAGCTACCTCAGTTCATAAACGTTTTTATGGGAGATATGTCTGTTGTTGGTCCGCGCCCGGAAAGGCCACACTTCGTAGAGCAGTTTAAAACTCAGTATGATCACTATATGCGCAGGCACAGCGTAAAATCTGGTATTACAGGCTGGGCTCAGATCCAGGGACTCCGAGGAGATACTTCCATCGAAAAGAGAGTGCAGGCAGATATCTACTACATTGAAAACTGGTCTCTGTTGCTGGACATAGTTATCGTTCTTCGCACAGTCCCCTCTTTGATCAGCAATCCAGGGGAATAATCTCGGTAAGCCGAGTCCGGCACCATTATTCAGCTTCAGTTAACAGGATTCCAGCAGCAGCTCCAGGTGGTTGCTTCGAATGTAATCTCTGACAGCAGCGAGAAGAAGCGTCCAGCCGTGGGCGCGAGACTATCACGGATGGAAGTTCGCACTGGGTGCACTTGCTAACCATGAAGCCGGCCTTAAAATGGATCTGTAACATTACTCACCGGTTTCTACTTTTCCTCTCATCCAGCCCTGGCGCGATGCAACTGAATGGGAAGAATTGCACTTCTAGAGCTTCATCTGGCCAATGTTCTGCTCAGTAGCGCCTTGTTGTTCAGTCGCTGGATTGATGCTCCGGTTCCCTTCGTCATAGCCTCCAGGTGTGTGGTGGCCGCGGCCGCTCTGTGGATTTTTTTGCGCCTGTCCGCCAGCCGGAGCCCCATGGGCTGGGAGGGGAAGCAATCCAAACTTCCATCAGCGGAACGTATGCAATCGGAACGGCTAGTATTGGAAGGTATACAGCCGGGTAGCTTGCCATTGGCAGGCCTGTCGAAGAGAGCAACCGGAAGCAAGGAAATGATCTTCCTTGCTTTGAGCGGAGTACTTCTGGGCGGCCACTGGATTGTCTTCTTTTATGCCGGGCGCATCTCCAGCATCGCTCTGGCAGTGGTGACCATGCATACTTATCCTTTAATGACTTCACTCATAGAGCCCTGGCTGGAGGGTTCTGTGGACTTTCGCAAGTATCGAACCGATGTGTTGCTTGCTCTTGTGGCATTTCTGGGTATCGCCTATATGGGATCGGCCACTTTGCAGCGCGATGGTCTGTTTCTGGGTCTTATGGCTGCGGTATTAATTACGGCCCGCAATCTGGTAGTGCGGCGTCGGCTGTCTGCTGTATCGGGAGCCCGTAGCATGCTCTGGCAAATCGTATCTGCAGGTATTCTGCTTTCTCCTGCGCTATTCTATTATCCATACCGGGGCTACTGGCCCCAAACTTCGGACCTGGTCTTAATTCTAACGCTGGGTCTTCTGATTACTGCTGTGGCCCATACGCTTCTTACTCGTGCCGTGGTAAAGATGTCTGCTCGAACCACTGGTATAATCGCTTCTGTACAACCACTGTATAGCGCAGTGGCTGCCTATTTCTTCTTTGATGAGATTCCTTCATCTGCCGTATTTCTGGGCGGTGGTCTGGTGCTGGGATCGGCCATGCTGGAATCCTACAGATATAGTAAAAGGACCGCTGAATGAAAGAACCAATCTATATGGTAGATGCCAGCGCCCCTTTTTTCGTACGGCATAAGCGAAGGAAGGATGCGAATTCGCATAATAGCATAAACTGGTCCAAGGCACCTACCCATGAACTGACCCGGGACGGAAAGGTAAAAAAGAAAACCCATAAAAAGATTCGGGAAGGCTTTGAACTGTACGTAAAGCGATTGAGCCGGCTGGGGTATAATGCTGTTTCCATCGATGAATTGGCTTATTTGCTGTGGCCCACCGGCGACTGCCAGGGATTGCCGGTGCAAAAATGGGTGAAGAAATACAGGAAACATTACAGACGATTGCTGGAGATTTCTGTGGATCACGGTATGACTCCGTATCTTACATCGGATGTATGGTATGCCATTCATACTCCGGCTGGAATGAGTAGAAAAGCATTGTTTGACCATATGGCCCGGAGCATGGATGCATTGCTTGAGGATTTTCCTGAACTGGGAGGAATTATTCTCCGCATAGGCGAATCCGATGGGGTGGATGTCATCAGTCCCTTTCGCAGTCAGCTACTGTTAAAGCGACCGGCCCATCTGAGACAATGCCTTCAGGCTCTTTTGCCGGTTTTCGAAAGGCATTCCAGAATGCTGATTTTTCGCACCTGGACTCTGGGGGCAGGAAAGATTGGAGATCTTCTCTGGAATCGCTCAACTTTGAATAGTAGTCTTCCAGAGGAATGCCTTAAAAGTGAATCATTTCTGCTTTCCTATAAATTTTCTCAGTCCGACTTTACTCGCTATCAGCCACTGAATCCATTTGCTTTGAACAGTCCCGCTCCCTATATTCTGGAGCTTCAGACCCGGCGGGAATATGAAGGCTTTGGCGAATTTCCCTGCTTTGTAGGATTCGACTATGCCACGTATGCGAGACAGTTGCGCCAGAACCGGATGCTAAGAGGAATACATGTCTGGTGCCAAACCGGAGGCTGGTCCAGGTTTCGAAATTTCAGCTTTTTGAAAAGGCGTTCTTATTTCAACGAACTGAACACAGCAGTGACCCTGGAGCTTTTCAAGAATCAGGGGAATGTGGATCGAGCACTGGAAAAGTCCGGATTCAAGGGTCAGGATCTTTCTCGGATGAAGCGATTTCTGGAATTATCCGACGATCTAATCAAGCAGGTGCTGTATATACCCTCGTTCGCAGCTCGCACTCTTTTCATAAATCGATCTCGCATTCCTCCTCTGGTGCACATCCTCTGGGATCGAATCACCGTAACTTCATTGATTGCATTCATGATTCAGGTCTATTCCAGGGATGTTCCGTCGGATCTGAAAAAATCTGATGCTGCCATGGCCGGACTTCCCGAGATGCGAAAGCTGGCAAGAAAGTTGAACATTGACTACGACATAGACTTTCATGAAGGCACCATGGAGCTAATGCAATTATCGCAGCGGGCACTGATTTCGCCGGACCATGCATCAGGGAAAGCTCTGGCTGATTATTTTCAGAACTATAGAATGAACTATCCGGGAACATATGAATTGAAACTGCAGATTGAAACTTCCCCGGGAATCATTCGAAAACCTATATTGGGCTCTGTTCTGAGGCTGTTTATCCGGGATCAGCCGAAGTACCGATTCTTTGATAAAGTCCTGTTTGGTCTTTCCGGGCCTTTTATTGTGTATGTGCTGTTGCCAGTGCTTCGTCGCTACCTGCCAGGTACGCTGGACCAGCAGGCCATGCCTCTGGCAGAGCTTATTCGCTAAAATTCAGGTTCCAGGTGTAGCCCAGAGTGACAGGCAGGTCTTTCGTGCGAACCTGTTTGATTTTTAATTCCTGTAGATTATGCTCTCGAATACCTTCCTGTATTCTGTATCCTTGAAACAAACCGGCGCCTGTAAGACCAAGATGTAAGGCAATGGAAAGATGCGAATAGTTTTGAGCTCGTCCGGCCCGGTTCTCCATCTGCTGGCTGCTTAAATAATCTCCGCTGTAGGGATCGGCATATTCCAGTCCTGGTCCATAGTACAGATCAGCGATGCGCGCTGCATTGGCCGCGCTATTATAATTGATATAGCGATTATGATAATGATAGGCGCCATACAGAGTTATCAACCTACCGAGAAGAAGCAGTCCGCCGCTAATATAGGATTCATTTCGAAATGCATTGTATCCGGGAATGAAGATTTCGGGCCAGATGCCATATTCCTCTCTGGATTCATCCGGCGAGTCTGCCGCCAGATATTCTGGATTCGCCAGACAAAGGATGATGGAGACCAGAACGAATGCCCGCAGTTTTCGCAAAATGATTTCGGATAACCCGGTTTCCGGGGCTGACTCAAGAGATGTGAGTGCAGCTGGCTTTTCCCGGGCCAATTCCGAGTAGCCGGACTCTCGCTCAGGCCCCTTTTCTTCTGAATATCCAGGGTATTTCATAGACTTAGCTGCGCGAAATTACTGGGCAGGCTTTCCGATCCTCTTTCATGGGCTGTAACCGCAAAGTATACGGTGCCGTTGAATGGATCGGAAGCAATGGAATAATAGGTTCTGGAAGTGGTGGCCAGGCGATAGCGATCCTGATAGATATTGGCCGGTGGGCTGCTCAGAAAGAAATAGATTCTGTAATCGTTCCAGATGATCCCTGTATCTGGATCTACAGAGGCCTGCCATTGCAGATAGATACTTTCGGACGGTACATCGTAAACGGCGGTTAGATTGGATGGTGCGGATGGACGCTGAACACCTGCGATGAGCAAAGGAGACAACAGATAGTATTCAGCAGAAACCGGGTTCGGGGACTCGCAATGGGAAGTAAGTGAAATACAGAGAAACCCGATGGTTCCGCGTAGCATGCCGGCCAGCCACCCTTTGATGATTTCCCAGGCTTTCCTGAATGCTCCGGAATCCACAGGGAAAAGAGTCAGGAGGCCGGGATTCTGGAAAGCAGGTTTTTCAGATTACCTTCGATGGTCTCATTATCAGGACAGAGAGAATGGGCTTCCCATAAATGCTTGAGAGCAGCATCGGATTGTCCCTGCAGCATGAACACCAGACCCAGATTGTTCTCACTGAAGCAGCGGTTGTTTTTTTCTTTTGAGAAGGCTACCCTGGCCCGGTCATAGTTCCCATTCATGGCCAGTTCCACGCCGCTGGTATCGGGATCGGATTTGCCATCTCCGGAACTGAGAAAGTAGAAGCTATGATGGCAGTCGCAGTTCCCATCCTTTACCTGGAATCCGTGCACTCCGGGAGCGCAGTGGACCATCAAGACCGCCAGGGAAAGTGATATAAACGTATAGATTCGCTGAAGAAATTTCATGGTATTTACTGGTGACGGTCGCCCACCATATTTTTCAGTCCGTCGCTGCCTCCCGGTTGCCAGTTGCATATACCCGGGGTGCACAGGAATGCTGGAATAGGGTTGTGGGCTGCATCGGCTTTCGTGCAAAACATCCCTGGAAATGGGTTGCCAGCATATACCCATACCGGGTATATGTAGTTTTCCTGAGGCGGGCAGTGGGATCCGGAATAAATGCGCGACGAAAGGGATGAAAACCAGTAAAATAAGGATTGTGCAATCATAGACATTTCGGGAATTGGTGGGACATGGGTCGAATCGCAATCATACTTCTTATCAGCATTGTAGCGCTCTCTTTCGGGCAATGCAAGAAAGATCCGGATGCAACTCAAGAGGCTCTTATTGAGTATCTTGTATTGTGTCCCACAGGCATTGATTCCTGCTACGACACCTGCAGTACTACCACGGGATATCCGGGGGATGGGTCCAATTTTCGGGCTTTTGAAACCTGCACTGCCGATTGCGATGCCCGCTGCAGCACATCCACTCTCTTTCTGTCTGTTTCTGATTGAACGCGCAGTTCCCGAGGGCGGAATTCTTATCTATCTTTGTAATATCACGGATCTCACCGATTGCACGGATTTTACCTATTTCGCTTTCTGAAGCTCGCTTATTTCTGCGTTTAGATCGGCCAGGAAGTAGTACACATCCGGAAGCTGGTCCTCATACACTTCCTTGTTCTGCAATGCCAGGGACTGAAAGCGCATGAGCCCCTGCATGAGCTTCTGCCTCAGTTCTTCCTTCTTCTGTTCCGGAACCCGGAGGTAAGGGATTTGATTCCAGGCCCGAACAATAAACATTCGAACTTCAATATAGGTTCTCTGTCTTTGCAGCGTAGGAATGCGAAAGAAGATACTCTCCGTTTGCACCAATCCCAGAAACTGAACCAGATTTCGATTGGCCTGGGATATATGAAACTGGCTTTCCCGGGTTAGCTGTGCATTGTGGGAAATCCACAGAAAAGCAGGCAGTACCGTAAACATTACCGCTCGTCGTAGCCAGAGAAATAGATAGGGCTCTTCGCGAACAAAAATTCGCAGATACAGAAATACATGAAGCGGCCCCTGGTAGAACGAAAAAAGATCCCAGTCCGCTGGAAATCCAATAACCGGATTCCAGATAAAGCTATGACCCAGAAAGCACAGGAATACGGCCAGACTGAAGGCTTCGGATGGATGCTTTTCTGTGTAACCCAGAAGTTTTTCTTTGATACGATCCAGAGCTGACTTCCAGCGGTTCGTATTTTTACTGGCATCTGCTTCAGTCTCATTATGGGCCAGCTCTGGACTGCCATTCGCGGTCTCATCCGATGTATGTTCAATTCCGGATGCCTGGCTACGACGATCTGTCCATCGTTGAAGCAGTCTACTCAGGAACGAAGCGGTGGAACGAATCCAGATCCGTGGTGCAGGCAGCCAGATTCCGCTCAGTCCAATCAATGCCGGGGCTACGAGAATCAGGATGTTCAGCCCCTCTTTAAGATGCTGCAGTGAAATCAGTCGATGGATGGGGTATATAGCTGGCTGAAAGGCAAAGGATTTGTGCAATTCAATAGGATTGGAAATAACAAAGAAGAAATAGTACCATACGATGCCCAGCACAGCCAGGCCGGTAAGTACAGCTCTTCCTGCATATTGAAAGAAGAGCTTCCAATTGATTCGGCGAGATTTGCTGGAAAGTATTAGCACCAGAAGCATCAGAGCTGGCAGCGAAAATACCAGCACCATATGATGGGCAGCGCCCAGGGCTGCAAAGAGGGCAGGGAATTCTGGATACACAGTGCGATGCGCTTTCCATCGCTCAAGTTGCACAATACCCGCCACTACAGTTAGAAATAAAAAGAACGATGCAAAACTATAATTCTCTACATAACCTGCATAGAGTTGCATGGCCGGCACAAAAAATAGCAAAGCAAAAGCAGCCAGTCTGCGCATCAGCTTCAGTCTATCGGTGATCAAAAAGATTGTAAGAGCATGCAGAGTACCTGCGATGCAGCTCACCAGGCCAATGGCATCGGCAGCGGACATTCCGGTGTCATTGTTCAGCCAGAGATAGATCCTGGATCGCCAGAACAGAGCCAGGATTTCATCGAATGTTCCCAGATACCCCAGCTGGATGGCATGGGCAGGGAGATGCTCCAGGAGCAGGAGACTATCGCCCAGTCCTTCCGGCGGTGGAAGGAATCGACGCATGCGAATAACCCACAATCCATAGAATATGAAGGGAGCCAGAACCGGTGTCCATAGTAGACTGCGCAGCGTTGGTCGAGTAAACGGAAATCTATGAGGATAGGATGTGCGAGTCCAGGACTCCAGTTTTCTTACAATGCCAGTGTTCTTGAAATAGGGCTCCAGAGGAAGAGCCAGAGGCAAAAGCATCAGGATCAGGGCTGCATGGCCATGGTAATGCTTGAGGCCAAACCCCAGGCCTCCAGGGGTGGTAAGGGATAGAGCTGCCAGACAGAGCAGAAATAGCAGCGGAATCATTCCGAATCGGACTCCAGGGTAACCGGCGAGTTATTGTCCAGAAAGCGTAAACGCTTCTCATTCCAGTCCTTTTCAAATCCCATCATGATCTTTCTGGCCGGCCAGGATTCCAGCAGATCCCTCATACGTCGGTTCTGTTCCAGAAGCGTTTCGATGGTCTGTCGACTGATTCGCTTACCTTTAGATTTATCGGGCTCGCCGGATCCCGATGCTGGAGAATTCGCAGTGGAATTCTGGTTTTCATCATCTTGCGAAAGACTCATCTAATCGCTCCCATTGCATGAATCTGGGAATATAACCCAGGCGGCTCTGAATGCGTTCAAACCTGGTTTCTGGAATCCCTTCCGGTCTTTTCAGACTGTAGCCAGGTTCGGGCATGTTGCTTCTCCAATGATCGGGATAATTGCGAAATCTCTTCAGGATTCGACGGCTGTAGGGACCATGATCTGTGGCAATATGCAGAAGCCCACGACCGCGCATGAGTCCATGGACCGTATTGGGAAAATCGGGCTGAATCAATCTGTGTTTCCAGTGTCTCTTTTTGGGCCAGGGATCCGGAAAGTTAATAAACACAGTGTCAAATGTATGAGAGGGAAACAGCTCCGTAAGAAACCAGGAGAAATTCACAGGCAGGATCCTCAGGTTCTCCAGCTTCCAGCGGTCAATTTGCTTTAGTGTGGCAGAGATTCGGTCCGGCTTGATTTCCATGGCCACCATCTCTTGATCCCTGTGCTTCATGGCCCACTGACCGGCGAATTCTCCCCATCCACTACCCAGCTCCAGAACCCTGGGCTTCTGCGGAGAGCCGAACAGCTCCTCCACCTCCAGCGATCGGAATTCCTTCCAGTGGATGACGGCCGGATGCTCAAAGTATTTTCTGGGTCTGGACGCAATGTGAAAAAGTTTCTTTTGTAGTGCTACGGAGGTCATGATTGCTTTTTTCCCAATGATCCGCTCTAAACTGGCCGAAAATAGATAAGTACGCCTTTATGAATAAACATAGATCTATGAGGATGAATCGGTGCAAATAAAATTGTGGGGAGTTAGGGGCTCATTGCCATCTCCTCTGGACCCCAGGGATTACAGAAGCAGAATCCATGAGGTTCTGGAAAAAGCCAGATCCATCTGGAAGGATGAGCCTTCTCTGTCTGTAGAAAAAGTCTATGAGAAGCTCAGTCCGCCGCTGGCTGGCATTGTGGGTGGAGACACTACCTGCGTCGAGGTTCGTAGCGGCGATGAGCAGCTAATATTCGATATGGGCACCGGTGCCAGGCGGCTGGGTTATGATATGATGGCCCGGGGGCATAAGGGTGACCTGCACATCTTGATGACCCATACTCACTGGGATCATATGCAGGGATGGCCTTTCTTCGCTCCTGGATTCATTCCGGGAAATCACGTACATTTTCATTCCTGCATCCCGGACTGCGAGGATCGTTTTACCAGACAACAGCAGTTCGAATTCTTTCCTCTGGGCTTTCATGATATGCCTGCAGAAAAAACCTTCCATACCTATGAGCAGGGAGACCAATTCAAGGTGGGTTCCTTTGACATTACTACGGAGGCCTTGATTCATCCCGGCGGCAGCACATCCTACAGAGTGGATACCGAAGATAAAACGTTTATCTTTGCCACAGATACGGAATTCTATGGGGAAGATCTGGATGAGTTGATCAAGGCGAAAAAGCCATTCTTCAAGGATGCAGATCTGCTAATCATGGATGCGCAGTATTCACTGAGAGAGTCCGCCCAGAAGATTGGCTGGGGACATACGGCCATGGTTATCGCTGTGGACTGCGCCATTGAATGGGGCGTGAAGAAGCTGGCGCTAACGCACCATGAACCGGCCCACGATGATTTTACAACCTATAAGCTGTTCGAAGAAGCCCTGGAGCACAACAAACAGTACGGTGATAAGCTGGAGCTGCTACTGGCTCGTCAGGGAGAGACTCTGGAGCTTTAGTAGCTCCCTTCGGGTCTGTAGATCTTGTCGTAGGAGCCCTCTGGTTCCAGCATCTTATCTCTGCCTTCCAGGTTTTGCTCCTTCTTGAGCTGTTCGATCTTCTTCTTTTCTTCGATGCTCTCTACCACGTCCTTTTCCAGAGCTACCTGAAAATAGCGAGGCTCTCCCAGGAGTCTCCATTCCCGGTAGAATACCTTGCTGCCGGTGCGAGCCACATTGGAATAACCTTCGAATCGGTTTCCTCCAGGGGTCTGAAACTCCGTGTAGCGATCATGGGTATCCCGTTCGTTTAGCTTATCGATCTCTTCCTGGATGGATTTTCTGTAGTAATCCGGAGTCTTCTTCAGGGTAAATCGAAAGGGACCTTTCTCGTAGTTCTTATATCGCTGGATAATTTCGCTCAAGGTATCTTCGTTGTCCTGACGAATTTCGCGAAAAGGTGTATTGGTTGCTCTGGGACAGGCCCCGGATTCCAGGGTCGTGCATAGTTCCTGAAGCACCGGATCCACCAGGGTCAATTCCACATATACTGTTACATACTCTCCCGAAGTCGGGACTTTTGTGAGTATTATGGATTGAGGAATTCGATCGTTTTCATCGAATGAGCGCAGGGAATAGGATCTCTTGACAGTTTCCTTTTCGCCGCCTGCTTCTTCAAAAGGAACGGTGGTATTCTCCTCTGTGACCAGAACCTCCTGTTCATCCTGCTGGATTCTGGTTCTGGTTACCTTCACTGCCTGAAAGTTAATGGGATTGGTTCCCAGGATTTCGCCTCTGGAGTTTCTCACAACAATCCGATGTTCCAGAATGCGTCCCTGCTTGATGGCCTCTACAATGTGAATCCCGGCTCCCTGAAAGGAAAGGTTCAGAAGCATGTAGTCCTGACCTTCTCTGGTTTTTCGAATAACCACTCTTGCCTGGCCATCCGAGGCCTTCACCATCGGCTCAAGGATTATCTTCTTTAGATTGATCAATGGCTCCGGGCGCGAGGGAGGGGCCATGGTGGCTGCTGTTCCACAGCCTGCGGTAAGGGCTCCAAGGAGAATCAAAATGCAAATGAGAGCAGTGGAGGGGCTGCTGATTCTAAATGTCTCAGACAGGGCGGCCCCAGGGGCCATACCGAAGCCCGTCGGAATCGCTGCATTCCTGCGGAGTATTTGCGGTGTCGGTTTCATGGTCGAAAGTCCTTCCATGTAAAGTTTTTGTTCAGGAAGTAATTACTCACAGTGGCTGCTGCCAGGCCCACTGCATAGGATCCATACTTACTGATGGGTTCTGAATCCATGCCGGCCAAAAAACCGTTGGTATAAAGTAGCTGGAAGACACTGATCTGAACGAACAGTCCCAGTAGAGAGATTAATTCAAAATAGATAAGTCCTTTGAGTATATCCAGTCCGCGATGTCTTACTTCAAAGAAGGTGAGATAGTTATTGAGCAGGTAGTTGGAGACAATAGCCAGTTGATAGCCAAAGGGAACGGAAAGATGCACCGGGCCCAGGGCATCCAGTAATCCAGTATCTACCCTGGGGAAGTCCAGAGCTTCTCCTACATAGAAGCCGGCAGAGTTTACAATTATCCCGGTGGCCCCTACGGTAACATACATTGCAAAAGTGGAGGATAAATAATGGCCAAATCTAAGATCAAAAAGAGCAACAAGATAGTTTCGCACTACCGATCCGCTTAGCTTGGTTTCTCCATGCTGTCGGTTACGAAAGTGATATCCCAGTTCTTTCATTTTGAGACCGGGTGTTCGACCAATGAACTCCAGCAGGATCTTGAATCCTCGAGGATTGATGCGATTGGCGGACTTTTCAAATACATCCCTTTTCAGGGCGAAGAATCCGCTCATGGGATCCTTGATTTCCAGGGGAAGAAAGAGTCGCGCCAGGAATGTAGCTACCCAGCTAATAAATCTTCGGCGTCTGGACCACTGGCCGTAACTTCCGCCTTCCTCTGCTCGGGAGCCCACCACCAGGTCAAAGCCACCCTGGAGTGTTTGAACCATTCGCGGCAATAGAGCCTCATCGTGCTGTAAATCAGCATCCATAACAGCGAAGATTTCTCCTTCCGCCACTTCCATTCCGGTGATTACGGCACTGGAAAGTCCTCGGTCGGTAATTCTTCGAATCACTCGAATGGAATCATCTTTTGTTGCTATGTCCTCTGCGATTTCCCATGTGCGGTCCGGGCTGTTATCGTCAACTACCAGGATTTCATGGGAAACCTCTGAAAGTGCAGTCCTTAACTTCCCCAGCAGAATCGGTAGATTCGTGGACTCATTGTAGGTGGGTAGAATTACAGAAAGAGTGGGGCGTTTTCTAGTCATGGATTGAGAGGCTTAGTTTAGATCACTGCGGCACCTGACAGTTCCACGGAAAATGGTTCCGGAATCGCTTACCATATTCATTTCCAGGTCAGCGTATTGTACCGTACTGTTGTCCGAAGAAAGGGAGAATCCATCCTTCCAGCTTATGCTTCCGCTGGAAGCAGTGAACGAAATTCCCTGCCAGGTACTTACAAAAATAAAGGTCTTGGAAAGCCCGCAGGTAAGTCCATCCGCCGTTTGGCAGGTAAGTGGTCCTACGCCATCGCAGGTAATTCCGTCTGTGGTAGAACATGTCTGACTGGTGGCCGAGATGGGTGTCAGGCTGTATTTGGTTCGGTAAAGATCGTAAGTGTAGCGGAGAATCATTTGCTCTCCGTACTTAAACGTATAGAAGCTTTCGATATCAAAGCTATCGGAATCGGAGGAACTGCTGGAACTGGAGCCACTATCCGAGTCCGAAGCTTCAGCCGTTGCGTCCCCGCAGTAGGGAGTCTGGTCATTGTCCAGCTCCGCAAAAAATGTAATGTAACCATCGGTGCCTACCAGAGGTCCAATGAGATCCCCTTCGGCCACTTCGTCATCGCTTGTGCATCCGCCCAGGATCAAAAGCCCGGTAAGCAGAAATGATAGTAATTTAAATGTTCGCATAATTCTCCCCGAATCGGTACGATTATCGACTTTCGGAGGCCACTTCTTCTTTCAGTCGGTGCAGATTTTTTTCAAAATCTGAAAAGCCTCTGGATCTGAGCAGAAGCTTACCTTCTGGATCAACGTAGGCCACACCCTCTGAATATACAAAGATTCTTTTTACTTCAAGAGGAAGTTGTGTGTATTTTCTGCTGGATGGATTCAAAAAACTGAGATAATTCTTTCGTACGAGCAGGAATTCCTCTTTTTCTGTGACATAAAATAGGTCATCGCGGATTCCCACATCGTATTCCGGGCCTTTCCGATTGGGAAGGTTCACCATCTGAAGCTTATAATTCCCGGCAGCTCCCGTATACATGAACACAGCCGGATCTCCGGAGAACAGGCTTTCTGCCTGCAGTTGTTCGTTTTCATCATTCTGTAAAAAATCCCTTGGAACAGATCCAAACAGTTTTGGGCTGGCCACCCCTTCGATGAACAGATCCGGTCGGCCGGTGCCCGTGTAATAGTAAAGATTGTAATAACCGGCTTCTCCGTAGAATATCCATATGGATCCCGATGGCAGGCTCACCAGATGGAATCGGTTCTGAACCTTCTTGAACTTTTCCTTGAACGCGCCCCGGGGCACAACCATGGCTGTTTTCGCTTCCAGGATATCTCTCAGATATAGATGCTTACCGTCGGAGAAGTAGATCTTATCGCCGGTATCTGTGAGTGCAGGTTGATTCTCGCAGTCGGTCTCCAGGATGTCTGGCTGCACATTGCCCTGCATGATCTGGATTAGATCGTAGCTGCATTTTCCTTCGCTGCCCGGTCGATTTCTGTACTCTGCAAGAGCCGTCTTTCCCGAGTAAGAAAGAATGATTTGATCCGGCTTCTGTGGAAGTCCCACTTCCTTTACAATTCCCAGGCTACGATAGGTAAGCTTTCCATTTTCATACCAGGCAAATGCGGTATGATCCAGGCTCACGGCAAAAACCCGGTCTGCAGGATTCTCAGACAGTGTAATAGAATGCTCTTCATTGTTGCTCTGAATGAGCTGTTCAATTTCAGCGCTGGTTTCTTTGAAGCGTCCTGCCTGGATCTGCTGCTCCAGCCTCAAAACGGTCTCTTCCGGAGACTCGGTACATTGCAGCAGCGATAGAATGGGCAGCATGGAGATGAAAACAGGCATTGCAAGGCGGGCGATGCGCGGAATAGGCAGTAGTCCTGGCAGCATGAGACCGGTTTAGAACAGGCCCCCAGCGGGTGAACGATTTTTCTACTCGCCTGCACGTACCGCTATAGAAATGAGACCATATGGCAGCTAGCTGGATGGATAAAGCCTACAGAGAACGGATTCATTGTGATTCTGTGAATAAAGGCCAGGATGGAACGGAAATCTATGTTCTGGGCTGGGTATTTCGATACCGGGATCAGGGAGGACTGATCTTTATTGATCTGAGGGACCGGTCCGGCATTGTTCAGCTGGTATTTGACCGCTCAGAAATTGAAGACCAGTTTGATCTGGCTTCCACAATCCGCAGTGAATTTGTGCTGGCCGTGCATGGAAAAGTTCGACTTCGCGCTAAAGAGGCCATTAACCCGTCCTTGAATACCGGTGAAGTAGAGATTCTGGTTCGGGACTTCGAGATTCTGAGCAAATCCCAGGCTCTTCCTTTCCCTCTGGATGAATATGCAGACGTTGGTGAGGAAACCAGGCTGAAATATCGCTATCTGGATATGCGAAGGGAAGAATTGAGAGATGCCATGGTAATGCGCTCTCGCCTTAACCAGGCCATTCGAGCCTATCTGGAAGAGCGTCAGTATCTGGAAGTGGAAACCCCGGTGCTCAACAAATCCACTCCGGAAGGGGCCCGGGACTTTCTTGTACCTGCCAGGCTTTCACCGGGTAATTTCTATGCATTGCCTCAATCTCCGCAGATCTTCAAACAGATTCTGATGGTAGGAGGCCTGGAACGCTATTTTCAAATAGTAAAATGCTTTCGCGATGAAGACTTTCGCGCAGACAGGCAGCCAGAGTTCACCCAGCTGGATATGGAGCTCAGCTTTGTAGACGAAAATATGGTAATGGATGAACTGGAAGGTCTGTGGACCAGTGTTCTAAAATCTGTATTCGACGTTAAATTGAAGACTCCCTTTCCGCGGATGAGCTATCATCAAGCGATGGAAGACTATGGTTCCGACCGTCCGGATCTTCGCTTCGAAATGAAACTGGTAGATGTTGCTGACATTGCGAAGAGATCCAACTTTGGGGTTTTCAAGAAAGCCCTGGAATCCGGCGGCAGAGTAAAAGCACTCTGTGTCCCGGGAGGCGCCAAGCTTTCGCGTAAAGACATCGACGATCTAACCCATTGGGTACAGACGGATTATCGTGCAGGTGGACTTGCCTGGCTCAAGCATGAGAAGGAAGGCTTGAAATCTGTTATCTCTAAATTCTTTGAAGCGGATCAACTGGAAGAACTGGCAAAGGTCACAGGTTCAAAAGAAGGAGATCTGATTCTCTTTGGAGCAGACAAAGAGTACATCGTTCATGCTACCCTGGGCGCCCTTCGACTGCGACTGGCCAAACAATTGAACATGATTCCAGAGGATACCTATGCGGTTACCTGGATTACAGACTTTCCTCTATTCGATAGAGATGAAAACGGTGAGCTCTACAGTGTACATCATCCTTTTACGGCACCTGTAGATGAGGACATGGCCATACTGGAAGATCCAGATCGTTTCAAGAAAGAGGGGGATAAGATTCGAAGCCGTGCCTATGATCTTGTAATCAATGGCAGCGAAGTAGGTGGCGGGTCCATCCGTATTCACAGATTCGATGCTCAGATGACCGTACTCAATGCACTGGGAATTTCGCAGGAAGATGCAGAGGATAGATTTGGTTTTCTTCTCAATGCACTTCGCTACGGAGCGCCCCCGCACGGTGGTATTGCCTTTGGCCTGGACAGAGTTATGATGCTCTTTATGGATCGGGAATCCATCCGGGATGTAATCGCATTTCCCAAAACTCAGCGAGGAACCTGTTTAATGAGCGATTCCCCATCCACGGTGGAAATCAAGCAATTGCAGGAACTGCGTCTTCGATCTCTGGCCGGTGGCTCCGGTTCCTGATGGTGCAAAAACCGGCCAGACTACAAAACCCCGGAGTTCTGTAATAGAATTGCGACCCGAAATACCGGGAAAATATCTTGCCTTCTTCCAAAAGGCCCCTTTCACTGAGCCCAATTGCATGGGGCTTGCGTTTCAACACTTCTACAACAGAAAGGCTGTCTGCTGAACCTTATGGAGGTCCGCTTCCAGTTCGATAACCCGGAATTGTTTCGATCCCTCTGTGGCATTGCCGATGGAAATGTACCCTCTCTGGAACGAATCCTGGATGTTCAACTCATTCCTCGTGGAAATGGATTTCTCATTCAGGCTCAAGAGCAAAAGTCTGTGGAGCTGGCCACCAGGTTGTTTGAACGGATCTCCCATGATTATGATCATAGACCCAGACATCGTATCGAAGAATTTGATCTGAAATATATCTACTCCATGCTACAGAAGAAAGAACAGAATGCAGATGGGTCGGACATAACCTATCTACCGGATGAGGCCGCAGAAGGGAGCCCTGACCTGGAAGAGCAATACCATAACCAGAATGGGGGCCAGCGTTCCAGAGGCCTGTCTTCCGGGCCCATGGATCAAACCGATCACGATGATATGGAACCTTCCGAGGCCCTGGATAGCACCAGGCAGAAGGTTTATGTTACTGCTCGCGGCAAGCCCATATATCCCAGAACTCATCGCCAGGCAGCCTATCTGGAATCGATTCAAAAGAACCCCGTAACTATTTGTCTGGGGCCGGCAGGAACAGGTAAGACTTTCCTGGCTATCGTTATGGCCTGTAGAAAGCTACTGGACGGAGATGTAGATCGCATCATTCTCACCAGACCTGCCGTGGAAGCCGGAGAAAGCCTGGGATTTCTGCCGGGAGATCTGAATCAAAAAGTAGATCCCTATCTTCGTCCGGTATACGATGCATTATATGAATGCCTGGGTATGGAAAAGGTTCATAGTATGATTGCAGCTCGAAAGATCGAGATTGCTCCGCTGGCCTACATGCGAGGTAGAACTTTGAACCAGGCCATGGTGGTGCTGGATGAAGCGCAGAACTGCACTCTGGCACAGATTAAAATGTTTTTAACAAGACTGGGACGAAACTCATTTATGTGCCTGGGAGGGGATGAAACCCAGGTGGATTTAAATCCAGGTAAGAGTGGTTTATTAAAGGCCGTGCGAATCCTGGAAAGAGTATCGGGAGTTTCGGTAGTTCGTTTTGGAAAAGAAGACATAGTGCGAAATCCTATAGTGGAACGCATTGTGGCTGCGTTTGAAGAAGAAGAGTCCGAGGGTTAAGAGTGTTCTCAATTCGATCCATCTTTCAAGGATGGCTGGTTCGGCTATCCGATTTTTTAACAGCCTCGCGTCCGGCTGCGTTCGTGCGAAAGCTACAGCTGGCGTTGCTGGCTCTTACTGTAATAATTCTAACTCTTGTACTTTCGTATCCGGTGCTGATTAAGAAGGAACTGAGGCTTGGACCCGATGGCTCCTTTGCGGCCGGTAAACCATCTCCGGAAACAGTGGTGGCCACCACAGACATTCAGTTCACTCTGGAAGAGCAATTCAAGCTGGCAAAAGAAGATGCCCGTAAGAATGCACCCCTGCATTTTATTCGAGATCTTTCAATTCTGGGACCAGAAGGACAGTTCCAGAAAGCCCTGGAATCGGACCTTCAGGCAGTAAAGCGATGTCGCTTCGAATATGCGAACTTTAATGAACGCAGAGCCTGCGTCCGGGGGGATGTTCGAATATGGCGTCTGGCAGGTCTGGATAAGAAACAATGGGAAACCATCCTGGCCTATAGGTCGGACTATATTGGAAAGCAGCTACAGCAGCTGGCCAACCTTTCCTATCAAGAGTTTATCATCCTGCATGAGTATCCGGAAAGCGGTGATTTTAAAGGCAATCTGGTAGTGGTTCAGGATATTCAACCCGGAAGCGCCCCCACCGAAAGCACTCTGCCTGCCGATCGTGTGATTCGCCGCAATCTGCTGGTTTCCAGCAATGTTCTGGAGGTGATTCGAGACATTGCCTCCAGGAAGTTGCAGAGCCCTGGCGGTAGCTTTCGTGAGGCGATGGTGCAGCTCACGGTGCATTATCTCTATTATATGGATCCGGCCAGATTCGATCCAGAGGCCACCGAGGAAGCTCGGAAGGCCGCGGCCAGCGATGTGAAGCCTCCCATGTATCGCTCCAAGAAAGGGGAGGTGCTGGTGCAGAAAGGGGATGTCATCACCAGCGAAAAATACCGGGCCCTTGAATTCTACAACCAGGCCATGAACCGGGATCGCATCGGTCGGGTAGCAGCACTCTTTATCCAGCAGGTGCTTCTTGTAGCACTGCTATTGTATCTCTCCATGCGATTCGCCCGGCATAAGCTGGATGATGTGTCCGGAAATCTAATGCTCTATCTGGTGGTCTGGTCCTTTGGGCTCTGGCTTTTCTTTATATTGAACATCTGGCATGAGGATCCGGCCAGGCTGGAGCTATCTTCATTCTTTGGGAGCTTCATTCCCATTGGATTCTTTGTGGTTCTGATCGCATTGATCTTTGGAGAGATCCTGGCTTTAATTGTTGGCTGTTATCTGGGCTTTCTGGTATTCATCGCCAGTAACTACGATGGCAATTCTCTACTCATCGTTTTTTCCAGCGCCCTTCTTGCTGGAATCCTGGGCTCCCGCATCAAGCATCGACTGCACTTTATTACCACCGGGATTACCATTGCCGTTGTGGCCAGTATCATCGTAGTGGCCGGCTATCTTTACAGTCAAAAGCCTATCCTGGCTTCCAGCGAAGAGGAGACCATTTTCTCTCTGGCCTTTCTCAAGGCACTGCGAACTCAGATGGCCTCTGGCCTGGCTACCATTCTGGCCATGGCCGTGCTTCCTCTGTTTGAAACACTGTTCAATGTTCCCACAAGGTTCAAGTTGATTGAGCTTGCGGATTCATCCAATCGATTGCTCCAGGATCTATTTCGCCGGGCTCCATCCACCTGGACTCATACATTGATGGTTGCTGCCCTGGCAGAAAAAGCATGCGAACGGCTGGGTCTTAATACGATGCTGGTTCGCACCGGTGTCTATTACCATGATATTGGAAAGATGAAACGTGCTGGATTCTTTGTTGAAAACCAGCATCTAATCCCCAGAGAAGAAAACATCGATAAGAACAATCCGCAGAAAGCGGCCAAAGTGATCATCGACCATGTGCTGGATGGCATCGAAATGGCTCGCCAGGCGAGATTGCCCCGGGAAGTTATCGCTTTTATTCCGGAACATCATGGCACATCCACCATGTCCTTCTTCTATCATAAAGCGCTGGAAAAGATGAAGCGAAAGGTAAACCGGGATGACTTTCGCTATCCGGGCCCCAGGCCCAGGTCCCGGGAAACGGGCATTGTAATGATTGCGGACTCTCTGGAAGCGGCCAGCCGAAGTCTGGATGATTACAGCGAATCGGCGCTGGATAATCTCATCCAGAAGATTATCAACATCAAGATGGCAGAGAATCAGCTGGACGATTCCGGCCTGACTCTTGGCGATTTAAGCGTGGTAAAGCAGGCCTTCCGAGAAGTGCTTCAAAGTTCCTATCATTTCCGGCCCAAGTATCCTAACTCTCAGGATACTCAGAAGCTGGAATCCGAACGGGGACAGTCCGCAAAGAAAAAGGGTACCGCGAAAAAGACTGCGAATGGAAAATCCGGTACCCAGAAGAAAAGCTAATGTCTGTGGATGCGAGCGAATCTGCTACTTCGGATCTAAGAGATGAGATTCTGTTTCAGGGGCTTCCTGGAAAATCTCCGGGAGGATTTCCCTCCAATGACGAACTACTGATTGAACTGAAAGAACTACTTCCGGTCTTTAAAACGAAGCAAAAGATCAAGCGGCCGGTAACTCTCTCCTTTAGCCTGGTAACCGATGGCGAAATGCAGCAGTTGAATCGGGATTATCGGGGCAAAGATCGCACCACCGATGTGCTTAGCTTCTCCCAGGTAGAAGGAATGGATTTTCCCGATTCCGGGCCCATGGCTCTGGGAGACATTGTGATTTCAAGACAGCAATGTATAAAGCAGGCTGCAGAAAAGGGGCACAGTCCGCTGCATGAACTTCGAATCCTTACAATCCATGGACTCTACCATTTATTGGGTTATGATCACGAAACCTCCGAAGAGGACGCTGTTCATATGGAAAAACTGGAAAAGCAGCTACTGAATTTGTTTCTTAAAAAGATGAGTGCCCGGTAGTCCAGAAAGTCCGCAGCTCTTACTCTGGCTATCGGAGGCTCCTTGTGCGCAATTAACGATGGGAGGCCCGCAACTCCTACTTCGGCCAGCGGAGGTTCATTGTCTGCGGATTGCCGATGACGCCGGGCAGTTCCTACTCTGGCTAACGGAAGTTCACGGTCTGTGGTTTGACGAGCGGAGGGTCAGAGCGCTCAGAATAGAGCACGGAGGCCATCAAGATTGGCCAGGTCTTGGTTCGATATAGTATGTGCAGGCATGGGTCATGCGAGGATGTAATGATGAGAGTAAGAACTGATTCAGACCAGGGTTCCCGATTATTGAGAGGGCTGGCCGTAGTTGTGGCTTTGATTCAGGCTGTGATTCTGCTCTGGCTTCTGGTTCGTCCTGTGTATGCCATTGGTCCCGATCAGCTGAACCTGGTAGAGAAGGAAATCCGCGAAAAGAATCGCGCCAGCGGTTTTGGTGACATTGAAATCGATAATCTGCACGGTCGCATTACTCGCAACCTGGCCACCGTAGCGGCCCTGGGAAAGGCCCAGCCGTATCCGAAGTCCTCCGAGGTCCTTACGGATCAAACCGCTCGCACCGAGTTCATCTCTGCCCTGGATCAGCAGGGAAAGAGATTTTATCGCATGCGGCTTCGTCATGGTTTGAGCTTCAGCACCGATATCTTTCCAAACATCTATCTGTACGAGGCTCACGTTTTTCTTTATCCCAAAAATCCAGACGATTTGACTCAGGGGCTGGATCGTATGATCGTTCAGTTCTATCGCATCAACTACAGCGGCATTGGGCATACACGAGAGGTTCGTCGCATCGAACATCCCAATCCTGTCGATCTTGCCCAGGCAATGAATAAACCTCCAGGCGCCGATGTGCAGCTACTGGACAATAGCGAAATTACGGTTACCTATTATTCCTACCCAACCTCTCAAAAGCCCACCTACGTAGGCTGGGATGGTATTCCTCTACCGGATATGGGCGTCGAACCCGAAGAGCAAATCCAGCTCCACAAGGCGGAGGATCCCATGCCCTACGAAAAGCAGTTTCGCATAATCCAGGCATACAAGAAAGTACTTCGAGCCGTGGATCGTCACCTGGCCCAGGCTGCAGCCGAAGCTGAGCTGGATCGAAACGTGAAGATCAACAATATGATCGATTTCTCCACTGGCGGAATGTAGGAGGAGGCTCTTACAAGTTCCGCATCTGCTTCGTAGCAGCTCAACTGAAAGGCGGGGGGTTTGCCTTATGGTCGAAATTTGCTCTTTAGGCGAACGTTGGGCCGTCGATGCGAAAAGCGGGGGAGGGGGAAGATAATAGCAACTCGCGAATGGCTGACAATAAATTTTCTCTCGCAAAAATTAGGTTCGCTTTATGGCGCGTCGTCGCTGTTTACGCGAACCGCCAGCCAGAACGACCTGCCAGGTTCTCCATAACGACAGCTCCCAACTTACCTGAGATGCGGACTACTGCAACTCACCGATCTTATAGCGCTTTAGCTGAATACTGGCTTTGCGCGTATGAGGTTGGCCTTTATCATCTTTGTTCTTCCAGCCGGATGTTGCATCCTTTCCGCACCACGGTAGGAGACTGTATTTGTGCAACGTTGCATGCTCATTCAAATAATCAGTGATGTCGTAGACGCTTCCGCTAATGGCAATCCAGCAGCTTTCTGCGCTGGAATGCTGAGATAGTTCGCTGATGCTGATGGACCGGGAATTGGCGCGAATAGAGTCAGATGCAATAAGCGATATGCTGAAAAGTGATGCAAAGGCCAGGGCCTGCACGAACGTAACCCACGGAAATTCGGCTTCGGCCGGGTCCTGGGACATCGGTGCTGTATCCTGTTCTCTTTTCAATTTACGTTCCTTCTTTACCATGGCACAAATTCCTCTGTATGAATTCTAGCATCCTGGACGCCAGATGACTGCAAATACTTTCTTGCTTTTCGCATAAAGGCAGGCGATCCGCAGATCAGAATCCGACTATTCGGCCGATGGGTAGCCGCCTCTCTCAGAACAGAAAAATCTGCCGCCTGGCCATAATGAGCTTTCCAGCGAAATTCCTGATGCTCGTTGGACAATCGCTCCAGTTCCGCTTCCACTGTGGGTTCTGGATGAGCTTCAAATAAACAGAGCTCCACCGATCCGGCTTTCGCATAGTCAAAGCACCGGGCCATGCCCAGAAAAGGGGCAAGGCCTGCTCCTGCTGCTACCCATAACTGGGGTTCATCGGATATCTGAAACTCCGTGAACGGTCCCTGAAGTCGCAGGATGTGACCTGGCTTCATATCGCTCAGGTGTGAAGTATCCATTCCTGCATTCTTTATCAGTACATGTAGTTCCGGGCTGAGCCGACAGGAAGCCACAGAAAACGGATGCCAGCCGGCAGAGAAACCGGACCCAAATTGAAGGTAGATTAAAGAACCGGCTCGTGGAGCTACTACCTTCCGATCTGAAGGTTTCAGTATTAGTTCCCAGAGCCCGCTTCCGGTGTTCCGGACTTCCTGAACTACCCAGCTCTGACCTCTCCAGCGATAGAGGAAAATCAGAGTCAATCCCAGGCCACCCAGGCCAAGCCCTACCCAGAACAAAGCCTGATGCCATCGTCCGAAATGTAGAAAGCCCCAACCATGCACCAGGGCCGCAACATATGCTGCTGCCAGGCTCCAGTGGAGGATGAGCCACCAGCGATGATGCAATCGACCTGCGAAAGACAATGCCAGACCAATAAGTAGCAGAACCAGGGCAATCCATCCCAGTAGCAAGAAAGGGTCCTCGAAATAGAAGGCAACCTCCGGATCTTTCCATATCTGATGGATTAAATGAATGCCCGAGAGAAGGCCAGTGGCAAGGCCCACGATATGATGGATGCGATGCTGACGGGACAATCCTCCCAGGATCCGGGCCAGACCCGGCCATCGTGCCGCCAGGACAAAAGCCAGGCCGAACACTATCCAGGATAGAAGGGCCACAAAGCGCATATCCAAGATCCCCCAATTGGGCTCCCTGAGGTCAATGAGATTCCCATATTGCGCCCACGAGTAGTTGAGAGATTTCCAGCAGTGGAGTTCGCATTATGATTCTGTGACGCTGTTTAGTCGAACCTGCGAGGGGTCGCTGGTCCGGGTTCGGCTTATGGTTCGATTTCGTTGTTTAGTCGAACTGCCCGGATTTCCTCGTAGCCGAGTGCGGCTTATGACGCGGTGGCGCTGTTTACTCGAACTGCCGGCGGGTGCAATGGTCCGGGTTCGGCTTATGGTTCGATTTCGTTGTTTAGTCGAACTGCAGAACGATCTCGTGGGCCTACCGCTCCCGGATTTCCGACATCATTCTACTGCCTCATGCCGGAGAGTCCCTGTGGTTGCTCCATCCTGGCCTGAAGAGCAGGATCCGTACCTTCTACTTGACACTGCAATGGCTTTGTTGCGTATGGTATCCTTTACCGGAAAAGGGCCAAAATGAAGAACTACGAACTAATTACAATACTGAAAGAGTCCGAGTCGGTGGACGAAACCGTAAAGACTGTTGAAGAAATCATCAAAAGATACAACGGGCAGGTGTCCAATCAGGAAACCTGGGGACGCAAGAACCTGAGCTATGCTCGTCAGGACATCAACACTGGTAGCTATCATCTGTTCCAGTGCAAGATGCCTGCTGAGTCCGTAAAAGAAGTGTCCCGGGAACTGAAGATCCAGGGCGGACTTCTGCAATTTATGATCAAAGCTGTGGCCTGAGTATGGCATCCGACTTAAATCGGGTGGTCCTCATCGGCCGACTGGTGCGGGATCCGGAAATCAAGCAGACCCAGAATGGCAAGAGCTTCTGTAAGTTCAGTATTGCCAACAACCGTACCTATGTGGTGGATGGAAATAAGAGAGAGGATACAAGCTTCATTAACTGTGTAGCTTTTGGCCGCCTCTCAGAGATTATTCAGCAATACTGCCAGAAGGGAAAGCAGATCGCCGTAGAAGGTCGACTGACCCAGAGAAGCTGGGATAGCCCGGAAGGAAAGCGATCCATCGTAGAAGTAACGGTGGAAAACATGCAGCTACTGGGTAGTGCCCAGGGCGGCGGTGGCAATGGCGGAGGCTACGGTAGCTCCGGGTCCGGATTCAGCTCGGGCTCCGGTGGAGGCTACAATTCTGGAAGCCAGGGAAACGATTCCGGTTATCAGGATCCTCCCTATATGGACCAGGGCCCTCTGCCCGAAGACGACGATATTCCATTTTAGGAATTGCAAAGCAGGTAATAGCAAAGGAAAGAACCATGAAGGTAATTCTACAGAAAGATATCAATGGCCTGGGCGATGCAGGCGAAGTGAAAGAAGTAAAAGATGGCTATGCCAGAAACTACTTGCTTCCTCGAAAACTGGTACTGCCTGCCCATGCAGGAAGCGCTCGTGCCATTCAACATCAGCAGCGACTGCTTTCATTTAAAGCGGAACGCCGCAAAAAAGCCATGCAAGAGCTGGCCGGCAAAATGGAGTCGGTGCAGGAAGTGGAAGTGGGTGTTATGGTCGGAGCCAAGAAGAAACTCTTCGGTTCTGTAACTCCCCTTATGGTTTCTCGCGCTCTAGAAGAGAAAGGCTATAGCATCGACAAAAGAAAGATCGAGCTTCCGGATAGCATTCGCGCTCTGGGCACCTACAAAGCAAAAATCAAACTGGCCGAGGGAATCACCGTTCCTCTGACTGTTAACGTTGTGGCCCTGAACGAGGTGGAAGAAGAAGAGGAATACAAAACTCCTTCCGAGCGAGCTGCGGAAGCAGCGGCTGCCGAGGCAGCTGAATCAGGCGAATCTGCTGAAACTGCAGAAGAAGCCGAAGAAAGCAAGGAAGACTGAGGAGGGCCACTGTGGCCGATCCCCGGCAAGTCCCTGCCGATATAGAAGCCGAGCGCCAGGTGCTCGGCTCTCTTATTTTAAGGCCGGATCTTACCATCCAGGTAAGTTCCATCATTACTCGAAACGACTTCTTCTCCGACGGGCATCGCTTTATCTACGATGCCATTCTTACATTAAGTAACGACTCTACAAATGAAATCGATCCGATTACGGTGGTGCAGTATCTCCAGGATCGCAATCATCTGAATCCGGCCGGTGGAAATGCATACATCATGCGGCTGGTGGAAGATGTACTGGCTCCCAACAATGCCCCGCTGCAGGCCGAGAGGATTCGTAACATTGCTCTTCGCCGTGATCTGATCAATGCAGCCCATCAGATCGAAGTAGATGCCAGGGAGCCGCAGGAAAACGAAGGTAGCTTCTTAAAACAGGTAGAGGAATCCATCCTCAAGATTACATCCAAGACCAGTTCGCGCGGTGTTCTATCCGCTGCAGAAATGCAGTCTGACTTTTTTGATTACTTCGAGCATCTTATTGCGGCCCGGGGTGGTATGTCCGGTCTGCCCACTCGCTACGAAGAGCTGGATAATCGAACCTCGGGGCTTCGCGGAGGTGAGCTTCTGATTCTGGCTGCCAGGCCTGGTATGGGTAAGTCTACCTTTGCCATGAACATCGCCATGAATCTGGCCATCTCCGAACAGCCAGCTCCCATTCTGTTTTTCACTCTTGAAATGAGCCGTCTGGAAGTTCTTCTTCGCATTCTCTGCGCCCATTCCCAGACCAATCATGCGGATTTAAAGCGGGGACACATTCCCCAGGGAAAGAAGGCCTCCATTCAGGCCAGCATGGACGCCATCTTTAAAAGCCCCATTTATATGGATGATACGGGCGCTCTATCTATCTGGGATTGCATAAGCCGTACGCGAAAGCTGGGAATGGAACTCAGACAGAAAGGACAGAAGCTTGGTCTTGTGGTAGTGGATTATCTGCAGCTAATGAGCGACCCGGAGAACCGTAAGTTTGGCCGCCAGATGGAGGTGGCCAGTATTTCCCGGGCGCTGAAACAATTGGCCATGTCCGAAGATGTGCCCATCCTTGCCCTTTCGCAGATGAACCGTTCTGTAGAACAGCGAAGAGGCGAATCGGCTCGCCCGCAGCTTTCGGATCTTCGAGAATCCGGAGCTCTGGAGCAGGATGCAGACATGGTAATGTTCATTCACAGGGATGCTCCTGCAGAAGGAGAAGAACAGCCGGAGCATGCTGGTCAGGCAGAGATTATTATTTCCAAATATCGTGCCGGTCGTACCGGTGGCTTCTATCTGGCCTATCGTCCTGAACTGTTTCGATTCGACAATCTACTGGATGCCGGTAGTACCGAAGCCTAGCACGAGAATAGTGCGGCGCTCCATGGGGCGATGATCCCATGGGCTATACAAGCTTCGCGCCAAGGTCGGGAGCCGCCCAATGTATCGATGGACATTTCTGTTTCTCTTATTCCCCCTCGGATGTATGAGCGTGTCCAGGCCTCTTCCAACATGCCAGGATTTGCTCGGTTCTCTATCCGAAGGGCCATACCGAACTCTGGCCTTGCGTTTTCAGTCTGCTAACAAGCATGGTAAGGGCAACTGTCACGGAGAACTGGTAATATCTTTGAAAGAGGGAATCTTTATGATTATTGTAACTCGCTTCGACAATCGTGCACTTGCCAGAGATGGATTTCTGAACGGGCCGGAACCCGTGGCCAATGCCTCCGGGGAACGTGAAGGCAATTTCGGAATCTATTATCAGGGATGGCCAGGTCCGGACATCCCTTTGCCTCCAGGTCGGGAGACCGGATGCAGACTTGCATTCCAGGAAGGAAACTATCATATGGTACTTCTCAGACCTGGCGATCAGCCCGTTGGCCCATGCAGCCCAGAGGCCATGCCCACCGAAGTGCAGAACTCTTTGCGATTGCTACTGTTAGAATTTGGACGAAACATCTAGAATGGCGAAAAAAGCGGCAAAGACCTTCCTCTGTAACTCCTGCGGGGCCACCTACAGCCGATGGCAGGGTAAGTGCACTCAGTGCAACGAATGGAACACCATCGACGAAGATCATTCTGCGCCTGTGGTATCCGGAAAAAAAGGCAAACCATCCGGGCCCATGGATGAATTGCCATTTCTTGCCGAGATTGATCCGGAAGAATCCGCGCGAAAGTCTACCGGGCTGGATGATCTGGATCTGGTTCTGGGAGGCGGTCTGGTTCCTGGCCAGCTTATTCTTCTGGCGGGCGAGCCAGGAGTAGGGAAGTCTACTTTAATACTGGAGATCTCCCGTAGATTTACAGGCCGTATCTATTATTTTTCCGGAGAGGAAAGCCCGGGGCAGATTCGCATGCGAAGCGATCGTATGAAAATCGACGGCAGCCGCATCAAGATCTCGCGAGAAATAGAGTTGGATGCTATTTGCAATCGCATGGCCAGAGAAAAGCCGGATCTTCTGGTTATTGATTCCGTACAGACCATTTCTTCCAGAGAAGGGAACCTTCCAGGAAGTCCAGGTCAACTTAGAGATGCAGCCTTTGCACTGCTGGAAGCTGCGAAGGGAAGCAAGGTGCCGGTGCTTCTTACCGGTCATATTACAAAAGAAGGGTCCATCGGCGGACCTCGCCTGCTGGAACATATGATGGATACGGTGCTTTACTTCGAAAGCGATCGAAACAATCATTATCGAATTTTGAAATCTACCAAAAACCGATTTGGCCCGGTAGGTGAAGCAGCCATTCTCGAAATGCGTACCGATGGAATGCTCCCTGCCAGAAGATTGAGTAGCACACGAAGCGAGGATTCTCCCGCAGGCTGTGTGCATGCTGTTATACTGGAAGGAAGTCGTCCCATCGTTGTGGAGGTGCAGGCTCTGGTGACTCGCAGTTCCTATGGACCGGCCAGACGTGTTGCAGAAGGTCTGGATACCGGCCGGCTATTACTTCTTAGCGCCGTGCTGGAAAAGCATCTCAAACTCAGGCTTTCTGACTACGACATATTTGCCAACATCGCAGGCGGATTTCGCGCAGATGAACCTGGCCTGGATCTGGCCCTCTGTGTGGCCATACTTTCCTCTTTCAACGAGCAGCCAGTTAGCAGCCATACCGGCGTGCTGGGTGAGGTAGGTCTGAGCGGAGAACTGCGTCCTGCTTCCCGGGAAAACATTCGACTGAAAGAGATGGCATCCCTGGGATTCGAAAAACTGGTGATTTCCTCGGGGTCCGCCACAGAGGAAATCGAGCAGGCCAATCCCGCTCTTGCCTGGAAGAGGCTAAAAAGTGTTTCTGAAATACCTGCTGCTCTGTTCGGGGGCAACGGCTCTTCCTCTCAATCTGGCGGAGGTAATAGCTTGGGGCCATCCGGCAAATCCGGACGGGAAACCGATGGCCAGGTGAATGCGCTTCTATAAATTGTGTCTATGCAATCCTACATGAAAGTAAACTCCCGGCCCGTTGCGCGATGGATGGCGGTGGTTGCCCTGGCAATGCTACCCTGGCTGGTGGGCTGCAATGCAGAACCAAATGCTACCGATGTAACTCGAGTTAAAGATGAATTCCTGCATCTGAGGTTTCAGTCCCAGATACAGCCCGAACTAAAGGGACTTTCGGATGGGCGCCTGTTTCAGATGGCATGCAAGCGAAACAATGTACAGTGCGACCTGGTCATTGAAAAGCTGAAAGAATCGGATCCGGAGTTTTACAAGGTGCTGGAGCCCGAGTTGAAGCGCAACTAGCCAGGGGGTTGTATTAATGGAGATATCAATGCTTAAAAAGTTTTTTTCTCGGATCTCAGGCAGGCTTTCCTCGCTCTTTTCAAAGCATGAGAGGCGATTCTGGATGGCCGCGGTTTTACTGCTACTCTCTGGCTATCTGTTTCAGCCTCTTTATTCGGAAAAGCCCGGTCTGGATGATCGTTATCGTATGACTCTGGAGATACTCCTGCAGAGCGTGCAGAAAAACTTCGTAGAGGAAGTGGACGAGGAAACTCTGCTTCTGGGAGCTATTCGCGGAATGCTTGCGGCCACCGGAGATCCGTACACACGATTCCTGGATCCCGAGGAAAATTCGGATTTTTCGCGATCCGAAGGTGGGGCCCTGGTAGGGATAGGCGTGGAAGTAACCATGTGTCAGAATGTTCCCTGTGTCATCGCACCCATCGACGGTTCTCCTGCGGCGAAAGCCGGCATTCAACCCGGGGATCGCATTATTGAAATCGATGGAGTAAGCACCGAGAAAAAGGAGTTTGCAGAGATTCTTCGCATCATGACCGGTGAAACAGGCAGTGTCGTCAGGTTGAAGGTAGTTCGCGAAGATATGCTGGAGCCTCTGGACTTTTCCATTACGCGCCAGATTGTAGAAGTGGATTACTGCAGAGGCAAAATCCTTCCAGGGAACATAGGATACATTCGATTATCTCAATTCTTTGGAGAAGATACCGGAACGGTTGAGACCTTTCGCAAATGGATCGATACATTCGATGAAAAGAAAGTGAAGGGAGTTGTACTGGATCTGCGAAACAATAGCGGTGGGCATCTGCAAATGGCTGTTACTCTGGCCAGTTTGTTTTTGCCTCCGGATCAAATCGTAGTAAAGGCATCCGGAAGAAACAAGGAAGAGGATCATGTGTTCATGTCCAGGAATCTGGACACGAAGCTTTCGGCGAATATTCCTGTGGTGGTGCTGATCAACGAAGGAAGTGCCAGCGCCTCTGAAATCCTGGCTGGAGCTTTGCAGGATCATAAGCGAGCAGTGCTCCTGGGAGAAACCAGCTTTGGTAAAGGCTCTGTGCAAAATATTTTTCGCCCACTTCCCGGAGATACAGCAGCGCTGATCACAACCCAGAAATATTACACTCCGGCCAATCGCTCCATCCATGGCGTAGGCCTGACACCGGACATCAAAGTAGCCAGCTGGGATCCTACAATGGAGGATCGCTATCATGCACACAAGATTCGAAGTAGCGGAACCCTGGAGCAGTTCGTAAAAGCCAATCGTAGCTTTGATGCAGCAGCGGTTCAGCGATTTCGGGAACTGGTTAAGAAGAAAGGCTTCCCATTGAGCGAAAAGGCTGCATTGACTTTGCTAAGGTCCCAGTATCCAGCATCGCCATTTCCGGAAAGGGATCTGGACTATCAGCTGGATCGCGCGATGAACTGGATTGAATCGAGATAGTCGAATGGCATTTGCGCGAGACCGAAAAGACAGAGATACCGTCAGTTGGATCGAATGGCACGAGCCTGAAAAGAGAGATCCCCTGAGTTGGACTGGGTTGTTGCTGCGAATGGGGTGTGCGCGGACAGCGTAAGTCATCAGTAACTACAAAGGGACATGGCAGAGCGGAACACTTAGATGATGTCTGAAAAAAGAATTCTCGGGATGGGCATTGAAACTTCCTGCGATGAAACTTCGGTAGCCATCATCGAAAACGGCAATACAATCCTGGCCAATGAAATCTATTCCCAGATCCAGGAGCATGCTCCTTTTCATGGCGTGGTTCCAGAGATTGCCAGTCGATCCCATCTACTGAAAATCAATCCAGTTTACGAAGAAGCTCTGGCCACAGCAGACATTGCCCCGGATGATCTGGACTACTGTGCCGTTACCTCCAGGCCAGGACTTACAGGTTCACTGATGATTGGGGGGCAGCTGGCCCGTTGTTTGAATCTGGTGCATGGCATTGATCTGGTTACAGTCGACCATATAGAAGCCCATATGTATGCAGTGTTTCTGGAGGGTAAGAAACCGGAGTATCCTTTCCTGGGACTTTTGCTATCAGGCGGAAACTCGGCCATATTTCGTATTCATGGACCGGGGGATATGGAAATGCTGGGCACAACCATGGATGATGCCCTGGGCGAGGCGTTCGATAAGGCCGCCTCGGTGCTGGGATTGCCGTACCCGGGCGGCCCACACGTAGAGAAAAAAGCCCTGGAATATTCCGCTTCCCATCCAGATGCGATGGAACATCCATCTATGTTTCCCCGGCTGCTCAAGGATCTACCTTCGAACAAGATTGCATTTTCCTATTCCGGAATCAAGACAGCTGTGTTACAGTCCGCCGCGCAGGAAAAGCTCGGTCGCATATGCTTCGATTTTCAACGCACTTCTTTTGAACTGGTGAAGCGAATGCTCATTCGCGCTGTAAGAATAACAGGCCTGAATACGGTGGTGGCTTCCGGTGGAGTTCTGGCCAGCGGCTCGCTACGAACTGTTCTGGATGAAGTGGCCCGGGAGCAAGATCTGAAATTATACTATCCAGTGGATCGTAAACTATGCACCGATAATGCGGCCATGGTGGGTGCCCTGGGCTTTCGGCTCTGGCAATCTGGAGTGCGAAGTGAGCTGGATTTTCCGGTGTCCAGCCGGCGTCAGTAATCCACTGGAAGTTCCCGGAGCAGGAAACTTCAGCCTGAAAGGCATCGGTGGACCTTGCAAAAGGCGCAAACAATAGGCGGGTTGAGGAAACCAGGACCTACTTGAATTGCACTGCGATTTTCTGTACGGGATTGAATTCTGGAACGATAGCCTGGATCATTCCACTCTACAAAAATTGGTTTACCGCAGGACAATCCGGTTATTTCTCCCTCACTATGGGTTTTCTTACAAACCGACTGGGGTGGGTTCCCAACCTGTTCACCCTGGGCAACCTCTGGCTGGGTTTTTTTAGCATCATAGTTTCTCTTCAGAACGTTGGTAATCCGGATCTACTTCGAGTGGCAGGTGGTCTGATCATACTGGCTGTACTCTGTGACGGGCTGGATGGCTTTGCGGCTCGACTGCTGAACGCTCGATCCGATGTAGGCGCCCAGTTGGACAGTCTTGCTGATCTTACAACCTTTGGCATCGCTCCGGCTGCATTGATGTATTCTCTTTCTCTTAACGATTTGATGATGCCGCTTACAGACAGGATTTCTTTGCCTGCAGGAATGATTCTGGCGGCGATTTATCCAGCCTGCGCTGCATTTCGCCTGGCTCGCTTCAACGTAGATCACGACGACGACCATTTTGTAGGTTTGCCTTCTCCTGTAGCCGGATTAATCATAGCTTTAATGCCTCTTGCATTCCAGGAAACGTTGCTTATACCGGCGCCCATCCTGATTGGCATCTACGTAGCCTCTGCCTATTTGATGGTATCTACTTTGAAATATTCCAAAGTTCAGGTAACCATGGTGAAGCGATTCTCGCCCATTCGCCTGGGACTGGTTGCGCTATTTCTGATTGGTGTTTTGATTTTTCTGGGAGTTCGCTACGGAGGAGATTTCTCTGCGGCCGGACTTTTTGCCATTATGGTAATCTACATTGTATCTGGCCTGGTGACTTTTATTCTGCATTTGATCCAGGAATTCCGGGTTTAGATCGCTTTCGGGAAGAGCATCGTTCTGGGTTTGAGGACCGGCGCTACTGCACTCCTGGAGACACCAGCTTGCTTCCAGTCTCAGGAAATGGCTATCCAGCGTTTCTTCCCCCGGAGAGAGGCGCTCCGAATAGATATAGCTTGCATAGACATTTCTGGAACCCATCTCGAATCTGAATTGCTGCTTTAAACCACGGTGAAAACGAACGGCCGGTCTTCGAATGGCATCATGATGTCTGGCAGATACAGGCCATTGCGAAATATGGTATCCGGCCTGAAAATAGAAGTCCCCTTTCTTGTAGGAAAAGTCTATCTCAGCGCGGGCCCTTTCCTGGCTGGCACTGGCCACAATCTGCATCCAGAATCTGGGATCCAGTGAGAAATCCTCCTCCAGGTCCAGAGGTCTCTGGCCGATTCGAATGCCTATTCCAGCGCTTCTATAGTAATGGAATGCCCTGTCGCTTTTATAGCGAAAGGTCCGCAAGGTTTCGCCCTGAATTAATGGCCGGATTCCCTTTAGATTCGGTCCCAGAAGTCTATACTGGATGAATCGATATTGATTCATACCTCGATCTTCTCCCGCAGCCGACAGCTCCATCCAGGTTTGAAAGAATTCAACAAATCCAAAACCGGAGCGCCCCTTTCGATCCGGAAAGGGCTTTTTGGACTGCGGATTCAGATCCCTGGAAGGAAATCGTCCGACCTTCAGTATGGCTTTCCAGGGAAATGTCCCCCTGCCTGCCAGTCTGTAGGAACCATAACCTCCGGTGCCAGAATCATCCCTGTACAGATTGCCATAGAGTTGCTGCTGGAGGCCTGGACCACTCCATCTTCGATGGATGCTGGCAAATCCCCTGGAGCTACCAGGATGAAAGAACAGGGAAGCATTCCGGGAATAATAGAGCAGGCCCGGGCCAGATACAGATTCAATAGCTCCGATACCCAGGTGACTTCTAGAATTACCGGGCAGCGCGAATCCCAGGAAAGCCAGATGAACTCGGCTACGATCCTGGAGACCTGTCAGGTGGGATCGCCCCTCTGGATTAATGTAGAAGCCTGTGGTGGGACCTGGACGGAATCGCGTACCGGCCATGAGCTGGACTCTACTTATTTTCCACTGCACCGAAGCCGGTCTGGGAGCACCTTCCAGGATCAACGAGGACTGGGCGGTTCCCGTTGGTCCGATAATTCCATTGTACGGAGAGCCCGCCGACAATGCCAGAGCCGGAATGGCCGATGCGCCAGGTCCGCTACCCTGGAATGTGCCAAACATTCGTGCTCCGGGAACGGACCAGACAGTGTCGGAGGCAAGAAGCAGGAGAATTAAAATGATTGAACTCCTGAGCAGCTTCCCCGACAACATATAGGTCAGGGGTCCGGTTTACTTCAATCGTACCGGCTTATCCAAGAGTTTCATGAGCGTAAATCCTCCAGAAAGGTTTGAGAGGATCTATGAAGAGAATGCCAGAGATATTCTGACATATCTTCTTAGATCTGTAAGAGAAGAGGCCACAGCCAGGGATTTGCTGCAGGATACTTTCCTTAACTTTTTTCGCATCTATAAAGAAAAGCCACTGCCGGATGATACCGGTTGCCGCATGTATCTGTTTCGAGTTGCTCGAAACCTTATGATCAACCATGGTAAGAGCGGCTACAAGCAACGAGTGAACCTGGTGGCGGAATACACTGACTCCACCGAACCGTCTTCTTCCGATCGGCCTGATGCCCAGTATTTCCACAAAGAAGATGTAAAGCATGCAGAGGATTTGATTCAGAAGATGCTGGATCAACTGGATGAACGCAGTCGTACCGCTGTACTGCTGCGATTTCAAGAAGATATGCGCCTTGAAGATATTGCTGAAGTTTTGAAGACTTCTGTGTCCACCGTTTCCCGAACCATTCAAAAGGCTCAGAAGAGATTGGCGGAGCTAAGTAAAAAAGAGGAATTCAAGATCAGCTACATTGAGGAGTGAATGGTGAATGTGAATCGGATGAAAGTTTGGGGTATTGCTCTCATACCAGAGGCAGAGATACAAAAATTTGGGAAAAATGGCGGGCCCGTTGTTAGATAGGTAAGGCCTTCCAGAAGTTCATGGAAAAAGATCGGGAAAATACAAACCAGCAGTTGCCTGAAGAGATTCTTCGGCAGTTAAAGCAGCCACCCCGTCTGGAAGTGCCAGCTTTTGACGCTGCATGGTTGGATGCCAGCCCCGTCCATGTATTCAAAGAACCGTCTGCGGCTGGTAAGATCCTCAGTTTTCCCGGTAATGCTATTCTCTCCGCTGCTGCCGCCGTTCTAATCGCAGTGGGTGTCTATTTCGCCTATCCTTACAAAGGAGGGGAAATTCCTTCTATGGAAATCTATGGGGCTGCAACGGGCACCGGAGTTTCTGTAGAGACAAAGAAGGAGTCCAACTCTGGATGGAACCTTGGAGAGTTAAATCCGGGTGACCGCATCGAAACCGGTGAGCAGACCCTGGATCTAATGGCTTCCAACGGTGTCATTTTACGCATTTATCCTGCAAGCACTGTAAGTATCGAAAAATCCGCCGGACAACTTCATCTTCGTCATGAAAGGGGGCGATTGCTCGCCGAGGTGCGCAAAAAGGAAGGAGCTAGAAGCGACCTTCCCAGACTTAAAATTAGCACTCCCCATACAGATGTTCTGGTAACCGGAACCGTATTCCAGGTCGTCGTAAATGATCAGGAAACGGAACTCTATCTGGATCGCGGAAGCCTTACAATGGCAGAAACCCGCATTCCTCCCGGAAAAATGGCCAGAAAGGCACAGGATTCCGGTCTGGAAATCGAAGCACCGGCTGTAGCGCCAGAAACCGATCAGGAGCTGGACGGGCTCCGGGAAAGCACCGATCAGCTGGCCCGTAAATGGATTCCGGAGATGAAACGCCTGGATCAGGTCCGAGAAGAGAAGGAAATATCCAAAATGTACGGCCAATCCCTGGAGAAAATCATCCTGAAAGATGGCCGAATTTTACAGGGAGTTGTGGCAGCTCAAGAGGGAGATCGTCTAATGTTGCACACCACTTCCGGTGTTGTAGTGGTCCGAAGGTCCAATGTTCAGGAAATTGTGTACGAAAATTGATGGATTTTTACGAACTTTGCGGACAGAATGCAAATAATTCCCGCGCACTTGTTATTAAAGGTGAATGGGCCGGATGCAAAGGCACCGGTAAAAAAATGTTAAGGAGAAGGCTGATGAAAATGCATGGAGCAATTTTAAAAACAGCCGGATTGCTCGCTGCCTCCCTGTTCCTGATTACAGTATCCTGTAAGGAACAGGCGAACAAGGAAGCATCTCGCTCTATGGTGATTGTGTTTGCTTCCGGGGACGCGAGTATAGTCCGGAATGGTGAGTCGATTCCTGCGAAAGTAGGGACCGTCGTCAAAGAAAATGATGTTATCAAGACTACTCAGGGAACTATTGATCTGCAAAGCAGAGATGGTAGCGCCGTGCGAGTTCGTGAGATGACTACTCTTTCTGTTTCCAGCCTCATGGGAACAAAAGGGGAAACTCGAATCGAAATGAAGCAGGGACAGATCCTGGCCAATGTTAAGAAAGCATCTTCCGATCAAGAGTTCAATGTTGTAACTCCAACCGCAATTGCGGGTGTGCGAGGAACTACATTTGAAGTTCAGGTATTCGAAGGTTTCGATGACAATCGAGTTTCTAACTCTTCCGTTCGCGTTCTGGACGGTAAAGTTGCCATGAAGCCTCGCATTGTGGCTCTGGAGAATGTATCTCAAGAAGATATCGAAAAGAGCCCCAAGCTGAAGAAACTGGCTGAACTGCAGAACAAAGAAATTGTTCTGGATGATGCAAGTCGAGGATCCATGGATCCTGAGCTGGAAAAGAAAGTAGCACTGCTGAACAACGCTGCAGCTGAAAACGGCGACTCAACGCAAGCGCTGAAGATTGCAGAAGAACAGGCAGATGACCTTTCCAATACAGCCGGCGAAGACAAGGCTCTGATCAAGGAAGAAGCTGAAGTAACTGTAAAGGACCGAATGGAGTCTGCTACTCTTACTGCTGCGACTCCAGAAATGCTGGAGAAGCTGGAAGCTGGTTCCAATCAGGAAGCTGCTAACGAAATTGCAGAAGTTCGCAAGAAACAACAGGAGCAAATCCTGGCTCAGATCGAAGAAGAGGCTGAAAGCCAAAAACTGGAATCTGAAGAAGAAATCCGTAAGCACTATCAGGCTCTGGAAAAAATCGTGCTGAAAAACGGTGAAGTTATCCGCGGAGCAACTGTGGCTCAAACAGGAAACATCCTGGTGATCCATACTGCAGACGGAGTTCGCCGAGTAAGCAAGTCTGAAATTGCTTCTCAAAACTTCCTCTAAGATCTACAAGATCTGAAGGACGAAGAAGGGCAGTGCATAGCGCTGCCCTTTTTTTGTACCCGTTCACTCTACAAGCAATCCTTCAGCGCTACCGGTGAATCCGGCGACGCAGTAAAGGCCAGATTCTATGTGGCCGACTGTTCGGTGCTTTGCATCAAATGAAAAGAATCCCGGTCCACTGCATTTTGATGGAAAAGCCAGGCAGGGATGCCTAATTTGTACCTGCATGGATGAAGCTCAGCTATATGCAATGATGCGGCCCCGGAATGTCTGCATCTGCCGTGGAGTTTCGGAAAAAAAAATCCGGGAGACCATTTCCTCCGGACAGGCTTCCAACTTTGACGAGCTTCAGCAGCAGACACGATGCTGCACCGGATGTGGTACCTGCGAAAGCAAGGTCCGCAAAATCATGAACGATGAGCTGGAGCAACTCACTATGCGAAAGCAGCAATCCGGTTGAGTTTTTCCTCCAGAAAGTAGCCCGAAAGCTGATTGCAAGTCGCGCCACGGAAATCATAAATGCCCGGAACAATGGAATTTACCTGGTCTATGATGATTCAGGCCGGCGGACCGGTTCTGATCCTTCTAATTTTCTTTCTCCTGGCGGCCCTGGTAGCTATCACCGAACGCTGGATGTATTTCAAAAACCTGGACAGAGGAAAGGAGCACGAAGAAATACTTCGTCTCGTATCTGCTGGTAAACCCTCGGAAGCCATTAGCTATGCACGATCCGCCCGATCTCCTGTGTCCTATGTACTGGCTGAATGTCTTTCTGGCCCCGGCGAAAAGCCTCAGGATGAGAACTTCAGCGATCGATTTGAAGAGGTTCGAAGCAGAGCCATTGCAGAGAAGATTCCGGAGCTGGAGCGGTTTTTTACCCTGCTGGCTACCCTGGGCTCGGTAAGCCCATTTATTGGACTTCTGGGTACGGTCTTTGGTATTATTCGCGCATTCGTAGAACTGGGAGGCGGCGGTCGGGATCTATCGGGCTTGAATGCCGGTATTGCGGAAGCTCTGGTAGCTACAGCGGCGGGTCTTCTTGTGGCCATTCCGGCAACTTTCGCTTACAACTTTTTAAAGAAGAAGGCCGAGGCCAATGTGCTTTCTATGGAGGTTCAGGCTTCCAGACTCAAGGAGTTATTACGATAGTTCGTCATAGCGGCTGCGAAAGCTCAGGGCGCCAGGCCCAGGCGCCAGACTTCAGCGGCAAATCCACAGCAATCTGCATTTAAATCTTTATGTAAGGCCTGATCCTATTTATAATGAGGTAAACTTTGGTTCGATATAAGAAAAATGAAGATTCCCTGGTAAGTACCATCAACATCACACCTTTTACGGATGTGATTCTTGTGCTGCTTATTATCTTTATGATTTCTGCGCCAGGGCTGTATCAGGCATCATTCAAGATTCAACTTCCCGGAACCAGTTCCGGTACAAATCGTTCAGATTATACTGTTACGATTGCTGCTGAAAAAGGCGGACAGCTTTACTGGAACGGTGAACGAATCTCTCCGGAACAATTCAAGGAAAGATTGGCTGGCATGAAAGATCCTGCACAGTCCAGGATTTTGATCAATGCAGATTCCGAGCTGGCTCATGGAAAAGTAGTGCAACTTGTGGATCAGGTAAGGTCTTCGGGGGCGGAGTCAGTGTATGTGGGAACGGTTCCGGAAAGCCGGAGGTAAGGCCGGAAAACCGGCGGTGGACCTGCAACTGGGCATTCGCGCTCTGCAGGGACTTTTTGTCGTAACTCCGGTATTTCTTATCATCGAATGGATTCGATCCAGAGAATTGCCATTCGAATTCTTGGTCTATGGTCTTTCACTGGAACTGTTTCTCTTTGTACTATTATGGTCTCTCTTTCGCATGGGTCGATTGCATCGTCAGACCATGCACTGGCTGGCGCTCTGGGTCGCAGCCGCGGTTAGTCTGCCGCTTTCTGTCTATTTGACCCTGGTGGACGCAGGAGGCGAAATTCGCTTCCTGCTGCTACTGATCTGGTTTCTTGCTTACGGACGAAATACAGGCATACTTCTTACATTTCTCTATATCTCGGGAGTGGCCGCGCTTCTGCTACTATCCGGAAAATTTGACTTCTTTGCTGGGAATGATCCCATCCGTTCCCTGGTGCGGGCTTCCCTTCTTGCACTGTCGCTCCTGCCTCTGCTGTTATTCCTGCGAGCCCGGCTAATGGCACGAAGCGTAATGCCTGTGCGATTAACGCATCTGCTATTGCATCTTATAAGGAGCTGGAATCAGGGACGCCCGGAATCTTCGCCCGGTGCCAGGTTGCGAGCACCAGAACATGCGCGTGATCTCTGGGCGTATCTTCGAGACTCCCATGAGGAAGGCATTTTCTCTCACCATGGTCCTGGAAGTAGGAGCTTCACCGGCTATTTACTGGAACTCAAGTTTCTGAATCCCTGGGCCTTCGCCGGTCCGCAAATGAGCCCTGCCGCCATTCCCGAAATTATCTCCAGACGGCTTATGGAGTGGCAGGATCATGCGGACGCGCTCTGTGGTGATTCGATCTGGATGAATGCCACTGCTGATGGAGTATCTATATTTTGCGAAGACCAGAAAGGTCCGGATCTGATTGAAGTGTGCGAAGGGATGCTTCGCCGACTTTCCCAGGAAAGGAACTCCTCAAGAGCCAGGGGTATGGAGTATCCGCAAATCGTCATGACGCTGTACCATGGACCTCTATGGATTGTTACTGGCCGAGCAGAAGAGCAGTACGCTCTGGCTCATGGAGTAAACCGTGGCCTGACGCAGTCGCAACCGGAGCATGGCGAGTGGGCTCCGGCGGAGAACCTTGCATCCAATACTAATCCCGCATTGGAAGAAGTGGAGTCTCGATCATCGCATATTTCCCCGGATTCGGGCCAGGAAAGGCAATGTCTTTCCAGCTGGCGCTTCGAGGTGATACAGCAGAAGGATGGTGAGGGCAAACCCGCGTACTTGAGTTTTGCAGATGGTGAATCGTGGCTGGATGCCATTAAAAAAATCCTGCATCCTCCAAAATGAGTCTGTGATTCAGGATTGACCCACTGAAAGGCCATACTCAGAATGTCGATTCATATTAATTTGGTAGGATATCCTGTGGATCGGGGTCAGAGTATGGGTCCGTTCCTGGAATTTTTATCGGAGTTGAACTCCCGGGAGGGGGAAGCCATCCCGGGATATAAAAGGAGCATAGCATGAGTTGGAGTCAGGATACAGTTGCATTACACGGGGGACAGGAGCCAGATCCCACTACGAATTCGCGGGCAGTGCCCATCTACCAGACCACGTCTTACGTTTTTAATGATACCGAACACGCGGCCAACTTGTTTGGATTGAAGGAATTCGGAAACATCTACACCCGAATCATGAACCCTACTACCGATGTGCTGGAAAAGCGCATCGCCCAGCTGGAAGGGGGAGTTGCTGCTCTGGCCACCTCTTCTGGACAGGCCGCAGAAACACTGGCTATATTGAACATTGCAGGAAGCGGAGATGAAATCATTTCCAGCGCCAGTCTGTATGGTGGAACTTACAACCTGTTTCATTACACCCTGCCTCAGCTGGGCATCAAGGTGCATTTTGTGGATGCATCCAATCCAGAGAATTTCAAAAAAGCGATTAACGATAAGACCAAGCTGATTTTTGCCGAGACCCTGGGTAACCCGGCCCTGGACGTTCTGGACTTCGAAGGAGTTTCCAAAGTGGCCCATGCAGAAGGGCTGCCTCTGGTAGTGGACAACACCGCGGCTTCTCCATATCTTTGCCGACCATTCGATCATGGTGCCGATATCATCATCCACTCCACCACCAAGTTCATTGGAGGTCATGGAACTTCCATCGGTGGCGTGATTGTAGATTCCGGCAAATTCGCCTGGAACCAGGGACGTCATAAAACCATGACCGAGCCGGATCCTTCCTATCACGGCCTGAACTTCTGGGATACCTTTGGAAATTTTGAGCCTTTTGGCGGTGTGAACATTGCTTATATCCTCAAAGCAAGAGTTCAATGGTTGCGCGACATCGGAGCGGCTATGAGTCCGTTCAATGCCTGGCAGTTCCTGCAGGGACTGGAAACTCTACATCTGCGCATGGAAAGACATAGCGACAACGCTATGAAGGTAGCCAAATTCCTGAAATCACATCCAAAGGTGAAATGGGTGAACTATCCAGGACTGGAAGATCATCCGGCTCATGGAAATGCAAAGAAGTATATGCATCGTGGTCAATTTGGAGCCATCCTGGGCTTTGGCATTGAAGGCGGTCATGAAGCGGGTAAAAAATTCATTAACAATCTGAAGCTTTTTTCCCATCTTGCCAACATTGGCGATGCCAAGAGTCTGGCCATTCATCCGGCCTCAACCACTCACTCTCAGCTCACAGAGGCAGAGCAAAAGTCTACAGGAGTAAGCCCGGATTTTGTAAGGCTTTCTGTGGGCATCGAGGCCTATGAGGACATTGAAGCGGATCTGAAGCAGGCTCTGGAGGCCTAGAGCCGGCTCTTTTTCCGGGCGAGGACAAAAAATCGCTCTCAATGGAAGCCTGAATGGCTTTTATGGACAGAAGCACCGGCTCCGGTCGGTGCTCACTTATCTATGGACAAAAGAGACGATTCTATAGAAGGCGATTTACAGGACGGAAACACAGATGGGTATGTATCCCCCCTGGGCGAGGTGCATACCCGAACCGCCCGCCTGTCTGGCTTTCAGACCAGGTCCGGCTATCGTCTGAAAGAGATTGAAATCAACTACCTTACCCTGGGTAAATTGAGCCCGGAAAAAGACAATGCCATACTTATCTGTCATGCGCTGTCTGGAAATGCACATGTAGCAGGCGCTCATCATGAAACCGGCCGACCTGGCTGGTGGGATCTCTATGTAGGTCCGGGAAAAACCATCGATACCAACAAATTCTTTGTAATTTGCTCCAATGTAATTGGAGGATGCAATGGAAGCACCGGGCCCACCTCCATCAATCCAGATACAGGCAAGGCCTATGGAATGGAGTTTCCGCCCATTACCATCGAGGATATGGTTCGCGGTCAGGTGGAGCTAATCGATCATCTGGGTATTCAGAAGTTATTCTCCGTAATCGGTGGCTCCATGGGTGGGATGCAGGCCCTGATCTGGGCCACTCACTATCCCGGCCGCGTGCAAACCTGCATTCCTCTGGCTACATGCATGGCCCATTCCGCCATGCAGATTGCCTTTAACGAGGTGGGAAGACAGGCCATATTGAACGATCCTAAATGGCAGGAAGGCCAGTATAACCGGGAAAGCCGTCCGGAGCATGGCCTGGCTGTTGCTCGAATGGTGGCCCATGTTACCTATCTGTCAGAATTCTCCATGCAGGACAAGTTTGGTCGCCGGCAGCAAAGACCTCCTTCCAGGGAGGATCTATTTCCCATGTACTTCTCCGTGGAGAGTTATTTACATTATCAGGGAGAGAGCTTTGTAAAAAGATTCGATCCCAATTCCTATCTGTACATTACCAAAGCTCTGGATATGTTTGATCTTCTGGGCGGCAATAATCCGGAAGAGATCTTTTCATCGGTGGAAGCCCGCTTCCTGGTGGTCAGTTTTGAATCGGACTGGCTCTATCCTCCATCCCAGTCCCGGGAGCTGGTTCGTGCATTGAAGCGATCCCGGGTCACCGTTACCTATCTGAATCTGGAAACACCCAATGGTCATGATTCTTTTCTTATCCACAATGTAGAATTGTTTGGCGTGCTCGGTAACTTCCTGAATGTGGAGTACAGAAATATGAGAGATCAGGGAGCACTGGCAACAAATGATTCAGGCGCTGTATGACACAGTAGCCCGATGGGTGCCTCCTGGATCCAGGGTTCTGGACCTGGGAACCGGCGATGGAGCCTTCCTTCAGAGACTGGTAGAGCATCGCAAAGTTGAAGCAGAAGGTGTAGAAAAGGATGGAACCCTGGCTGCCCGATGCATTGAACGAGGTCTGGTAGTTCATCAAGGTGATATCCTGGATGGACTGGATCAGTACGGAAAGAACAGCTTTGACTACGTATTGCTTCTGGGAACCTTCCAGGAGCTCATTGACCCCTGGAAAGTGCTGGAGGAAGCGTTTCGCGTCGGTAAGCGGGTCATTGTAGGATTCAACAACTTTGCCTACTGGAGAGCCAGGTTTCAGATTCTACTCCGGGGAAGAAGTCCGGTCACTGCCAGAATGCCTCATCCCTGGTATTTAAGTCCCAACCTGCAATATTTCTCCATTCACGATTTCAAAGATTTCACCAGGGCCAAGCACCTGGTGATCGAAGACATTGCCTTCTTTTCCGGAAGAAGCAAGATTGCAGTGCTTCCGAACCTGCGATGCGAACAATGTGTCGCTCTCCTGCATGACGGAGACGCTTGAAGACTGCATCCTCAATCCTGAATCCGGAACCTTGAATCGGTCCAGTGAATCAAAAACAATGAGCCATGCAGGCGGATGGTCAGCACAGGATCATTCGGTTACGATCAATATTTCTACCCGGCGATTTCGCGCTCTGCCCTCCGGAGTATTGTTAGGTGCTATGGGTTTTGCCTCTCCGTAACCTTTGTAGGACATTCTCGTGGGATCAAAGGAATGATTTCTTTGAAGCTCCTGAAGGACGGCCCTGGCTCTCTGTTCCGAGAGTTTCTGATTGTAATCATCGGGTCCTGTGGAATCGGTATGCCCGGAGATTCGAATCTCTCGTTCTGGATAGCGCTTCAATATTTTTGCTATTCCATCTATTGTAGCTCTGGCTCGATCTGTTAGATCCGCAGAATCGAACTCGAATAGAATATCGCTCAAATCCAGGGCAATACCTTCGTCGGTCTTTCGAACATTTACATCATCTGCGTTATCTTTTAGATCTTTTCGAATGCTTTCGGCCATCTGATCTTTTTCTTCTTCGCTAACGGTCCTGGCCTTATCATACCAGCTGTGGATTTTGTATGTGCCATCCACAGTCTGTCCTATGGATTCAAATCGATACTGGATGTATTGAACGTCATAGATGGGCATTCCGGACTCTGCATCAAACCATAGTTCATCTCTGGACAATCCGCTAATTCTACGTAGTGGAAATCCGGGCCGGTTCACCGGATGCACAAATTCATAGGCGAACTGGATCTTTTGAGCTTTTCGTTTTTTTCCATCCCGATCTACGATCCATCCTTCACCCATGTATTGATAACGAACCGTCATGGGGATCTTGATCTTCTGACCCTGCAAGTCCATGGTTTCCATACCAGGCGCCTTCCAGGTTTGACCCTGTTTAACTGCATCCACCGGAAAGCTGGGTAGACTTCTCAGGTTGGGCATTATAAATTTATCCGGCACATCGTACTGACCCAGTTCGGATATGGTGAACTGGCTGTCGTAAGTAGTTTCCTTTTTGAAGGGCCCCTGACCTGCAGGAGTTCGCGCGTAGGTATGAAATTCTCCAACCAGCATTGCCAGGGCTTCGGCCGGGTTATCGGATTCGGATTGCTCAGTAACTTTCAGAACAATCTTATTCCTTTCTTCGCGGCTCCCGCGGGATTCGTTTCGGGCCAGTAGAATATCTTGAATCTTGTCAACGGTCAGAACGTCACCCTTCTCCAGTAAGAAGCGAAAAGTAATGGCCTCCGGACTGGAATCATTCAAGCCTCTGGGAGGATTGGTCAATGATGGTGCGGTGGATACAGGAACAGGTTTTCCTGTAACGGGGGCTCCATGTATAAGAATCAAAAGTAGAGATAAAAGTATTGCATTTCGGGTTTTCATGATTACGGTTGCGCCTATGTCATTTTCGGTCATCCATTAGAATGCTTAAGAGCAGGGCTGGTTTACGGAAAATCATTGATCCTGGACCATTGACACCGAATTCTGGCTTTTCCAGAGGAAATTATGATACTCGTTGAAGGACTACATCACATCTCTCTTGGCTCATCGGATCTGAAGCGATCTGCGGAGTTCTACACGGAGGTGCTAGACTTCGAGCTTCTTGAAGAATCCGAGAATCATGCTCTGGTACGGCTGGATCCCGTTGCCATCCGATTCAATCTAATTCCAGATTTTAACTCATCCATCGAAAATCCCGGTGAGTTTTCCCTTTCTTTTATTCTGGATGTGGACGATTTCACTGAAGCTATCCAGGAGCTGGAGCAGAGAGATATCAAAATCATCAAGGGCCCGCTACTCATTGAAGGCGGAGAGTCTCTGCTTGTGGCAGATCCGGACGGGCATTTGCTGGAACTTTTCTATAGAGAATAATACAGCGAATTGCGGATGCATTGCTGCATCTGCAGAGCATCTGACACTCTGGGCCGGCTAATCTCAGGTTGGTACTTATTCTCCGGGCAGGGCAACCAGGCCGGTTGCGTTACTTTCCATAAAAGCCAAAAACCCGGCATCCCGGAAATCCTAAAGGACGGTTCTCGAAGGCCAACAGATGGCCTTCTGGCTATCGCAAATCTGTTTCAGAATCGGCCAAAATCTGGCCCATGTATGTGGATGGACGGGCTTCCTTTCCGGGAGAAAGGCCGATTTCAATGCGGTGCCTTCTTAAAGAATCAAGCCATTACATTGATCGTGCCGCCTATCACCTGGTAGCGATCTGAGGTAGCATTGGGGCTCAGGGCAGTCATGGCTCGGCGTTGCTCTGCCAGCTGGCGATCCGCCGTATGGACGCCGGGAATATTGGCCGGGTTATCGGTAGGTTCGGAATTCTTCAGCGGCTTATAGTAGCTCACGTTTTTCATTCCCAGTTCATTGGCCATCCGTACTTCCATGCTTATAGGAAACCTGGCGGCAATCCGGACTGCAAGAAAAAAATCCTAAAAAATAGCAGAGCTACTCAAGTTTGTCTGCAGAAATGCCGAAATCAGCGTCTCTAGAGGTTTTACATTGAAGTCCCTGTCAGCCTTTGTACTGATCTTAGTCCTGCTGCTGGCTGGCTCCGGCTGCCGCATTGCCATTTTAGATTGCCTGGAGTCGGATGCTACCTGTAATTCGCGAAAGCTCCTTGGATACCTGCTTCTGGCCCTGCCCCGAACCAATGTTCCAGACACCGGACAATTGATTTGTTCCGATGATTCAGGAAATCCCATTCCCTGCAGCAGTGTAACATTTCCCGGTCAGGACGCTTTCTATTTCTCGACTCCAGCCCCCATTTCTCTGGCCGTGAATCCATCCGGACTTACCGTTTCAGATGGCACCACCGGATTGATATGGCAGAGATGCCCCAGAAATGCGGCGAACGATTGCAGTGGCGCGGCCACTACGGACTTACATGGAAATCAAGAGACCTACTGTGCCGGGTTGACTCTGGATGGACTTCAATGGAGGCTGCCGACCCTCCGGGAGCTAATCTACATTGCCAACTATGAACTCTCAGCACCAAGCTTCGATACCGCCATATTCCCACAAACAATTACCGGACTGGACCTGTGGAGCTCCACCACCTTTCACTTCAACGGAACGGACAAGTGGGCTATCACCACAAGCAATGCGACTTATGCCCAGGCGGATCCCGTAGGTTTTTCTTTCGCCGTTCAATGTGTAAGCGGTGCCAACAAACCTACGCGCTGGACTGTTCTCGGAGACTTCGCCGGCATCGCCTATGATCCTACATCCGTACTCATGGCCACCAGGTGTACCTTGAACGGCTCTGGAGTTCCGGATGAAGCCTCACCTGGTGTCTGCCTGTCTACAGGCACAGCCATTAACTGGCAAACCGCGTTGCAGAGTTGTGAAAATTTGGACTATGGCGGCTACAGCGATTGGCGACTTCCCAGTATCAAAGAGCTGGCCACCGTGAAGGATTACAGTTATGCCAGTCCTGCCTTTGATCCGATGGTCTTTCCCATGAGCGCGGTGAATCGTTACTGGTCCTCTACTACAAATACTACAAACATCGCTGCAGCCTGGGCCATCGACGTATCGGATTCCACAAATTACACAACCGGAAAAACCACTCTCTATTTCACTCGATGCGTGCGGGGGCCCTGAATTCGGGCCAGCTGAAATCCGTTGCAATAGCTCAATCCTTGTAGACAATTGCTTCTATAATGTGATGGCGAGGTCGACCATGTCTTTAGAAATAAGCCGTGCCCAATTTCTCCGCCGATTTCTCTTGCTCGGAGGCGCCGTCGGAATTACCTTAACTCAGCCCATGCAGCTATCCAGATTGTTCGGAATACCCAGACCTGATCAGGAATTAAGGAAGAGGCCCATTCCTGGATACGGAGAGACTATTCCTGTGGTGGGCCTGGGCACATGGCAGGCCTTCGATTACGATGATCCGGAGTCCCTGGTAAGGCTCCGAACGGTCCTGGAGCTATTTCATGCGGCTGGAGGCAGGGTCATTGACAGCAGTCCTATGTATGGTCTTGCAGAGGAGGTCATTGGAAGGTTGCGGGGTGGACTGGATCCAGAGAGCCCCAATGCCCTGGATCTATTTACCGCCACCAAGGTATGGACCCGAGGGGATTCAGCCGGGCGAAGGCAAATACAGAACTCCTTCAGTCTGCTCAAGGAAATCGATCTGCTACAGGTTCATAACCTCCTGGATCTGGAAGTTCACTGGCCCTATCTCCAGGAGCTGAAGGCCACCGGAAAAATTCGCTACACCGGTATTACTCATTATACGGAAAGTGGCTACGATGATTTGATGAATGCTATCCGCAAATACGATGTGGATTTCGCACAGTTCAATTACAATGTACTGGCAAGAGAAGCTGAGAAAGAACTGCTCCCTCTATGCATGGAAAAGCAGGTTGCGGTTCTCATCAATCGTCCCTTTGGCGGCGGAGAGATCTTCTCTCGAGTTAAAGGTCAGGAATTGCCAGCCTGGATGCGAAAGGCAGGCATTCTAAGCTGGTCCAATGCAATGCTTAAGTTTGTTTTATCGCATCCCGCCGTGACATGCGTTATTCCAGGAACCGGTAAACCGGATCATCTTCTGGACAACATGAATGCCGGACGTGGTGAACTGCCGGATCAAGAAACCAGAGAGCAGATAGCCCGGCATTTTGAAGTTCAGACTTAAGATTTCTCCGCCGGGCAAATCCCCTGCTCCAGCAGCACGAGAAGTGCGACTGCCGTGCATTCCTTAATCATCCACCCCTGGTTCCAATCAATTAGGTAATGGTGCGACCTTTTTGGCTCGCGATTCCGCTTTTCCATTTTAGCGGTCCGGCCGTAGATTCTGCGATTCTCAGCAATTCCTCGGGGGGATAGGCCCTTAGAGAGGAAACGATCCCGTCCCAGAGGATTGTCAATGGTATGACAGGAATCAGATAGGTGAATATCAGAGTTGATGGCCGCAACGGTTTGATAAATGGCACTAACGCGAAAACGAGGAAGGGCACCAGGAGAAGCATGGATAGTATTGGTAGCAGGCCGCGCGACACCGGCTCTAATATTGCCAGTCCCTCACTATTTCGCTGAGCATCCTGGAGACTCTGTCTGAGCTTATCCGGGGCAAGGTGGTGAGCGAGAGTAAACATTGTTCGAAAACCTTTAAGGTCATCCGGAACCGCTGTTGCATTTACACTATGCGGATAATTTTCAATGAAGTCCAGATTGGACTCACTCTGGATCGGAAATAGGTCTGTCCGGATTACATGAAGGCCCCTTAGTTCCATCCTGGCGTCTATCCAGAATGCGTCAAGGCCGCCACCGGCGCCTGATCCAAGGTCAATTATTTGTTTCGCACCGCTTGAACGGAGTGCTTCAAGCAATATTGTTCTGGCAGGCTCAAAGACTCTAAACATGCGGGAAGCCAAATCCAGGTATTCTACCACCGGCTGTTTCAAGAACGCCGGATACCAGTTTAGATCAGTAAATTCAAACAATTGAAATCGCATCTGCCTTTACTCCTTATTGGAATTCTAGCCCAGGCGAGATCGTTTGTCGTCCGGTTGCCGGAATCAGGACAGAGAGCCTGTCGATTTTTTTCTGAATTGAGACGGGGTCTGGCCCGTTTCCTTTCGGAATGCTTCGTAGAAGACGGACCGAGAATTGAAGCCAGAAGCATATGTAATGCTGAGAATCGACCGATCGGGTTGCTCCAGAAGCAACCTTTTTGCCTCGGAGATGCGATATCGCCGCAGGAGGTCAAGAAATCCAACACCATAGATATGTTGAACAAGACCCCTCAGTTGCTTTTCGTTTATTTCCATCATTTCCGCCAATCGTCTCTGGTCCAGATCCTCATCCAGAAAGATCCTTTCGCTTTCCAGCAATTGAGCGAGATGCTCCTGCATTGCCTTGAGTTCGGCAGGGGCCGGTAATTTGAATTGTGAATTGCTCCGGCCAACAATGCGAAGACCCTGAATAAATGGCTGCTTGAGAAGAAGAAACCCAAAAAAGATCAGCAGAATGACGGCAACCGCGTTTCCCACGAGCGAGACTTCCACCCAGCCCATAAATGAGCTAACAAGGATCAAAGTCGAATCCATGGCCAGAAGAATCAGCAATCCAACAGCCCCGGCCCGACCGGGTAAGTCATTCATTACCTGGCGAATGGAAAGCAGGGTATAGATCAACAGAAGGCCTGGAGAAGTAGTGGCCAGCCACTGTATCAGACTTTTAGCATCGCCCTCCGGATTGAACCCGGGGTTCGTCTGCAGAATGCCGCCGCCACCGAACACCAGGAAAAGGGAAAGGAGTAAGGCGCATCCCGGAAGCAGTGCATGCGGGAAAACTGACTGCAGCGAAGTCTCCCGGTTTTTGCTGCCATTTTGATTATTGATAAGATTTCTGAAATAAGCAAAAAGGATCGGACCCAGGGCCCACTGGCTCGCAACAAAGGGAGCAATCCAAATTGGTATTTGGTTCATTTCGGTAGCCGATAGGATAGCGGGAGGGAGCATACCTATGGCTACAAGAAGCAGCAAAGCAAGCATCAGGTAATGTGATTCATGTTTTCGAGGAATTCCAAGAATCCCCGCTGCACCGAATACGGCCGCTCCAATACCAGCTATAAATACCAGCGAAAGGGGAGGGAAGTCCACTGGCAAAGTCTGTTGGAATCATTTCCTCGGGCAAGCTCGATTAAGGTCATGGCTTTCTCGCAGGCCTGGTCCAGGAATCAGACAGGTTTTCTGCAATGAGTATTCTTCCGGAATTCCGGCAGACCTGGCTTAGCTGATTAATTGACCACTGGCTCTGTGGGCCCGCATGAACGCTGCCTGGGCTGGTTGTAAGCCATGAGACAGAACTGCCGCCTTGCAGTTGGCCCCAGTGCTTTTTGCAAGTGCCCCCTGCAGTAATTGTTGAAGCAGTTCCCTGGCACAAACTCGCAATTTATTAGAGGTACGCTTGCGCTCTTACGTCCTGCAAGAGCGCTCCCGTATAGTTGGTTGCGGTGCTTCGCACCTTGCGCTTGTTAGAGGTACGCTTGCGCGGCTACCTCAGTGCAGCCACGCTCCCGTGAAGATCTGCGGTCCTTCGGACCTTGCGATCTCGTCGGCTCTCGACGTCCTGTCTCCGCCGACATTAGCAACTCCGTGTGCGTCATCCTGATCGCGCGACTTTGCCTTCGGCAAAGTCCGGGCATTGCGAGCCCAGGCTCTACGCAGGTGCCCCCTGCAGTACTTGTTGAAGCAATTCTCGAGCGCACACTCGCAATGCCATTACTTCTTCGGCACCTTCGAAGATGGAGAATACGCGGGCGTCCACGAAGTAGCGAGATACCGGATACTCTTCTGCATAGCCCATACCGCCATGGATTTGCATGGCTTCGCGAGTTACCCATTCAGAGATTCGGGAAGCATAGAATTTAACCAGAGTGGCTTCCATGTTGCCTTTTCCCTCATCCATCAGGCCGGCAACATGATAGGAATACTGGCGAGAGGCTTGAACAATCATGGCCATCTTGGCCAGTTTCCAGCGATTGATTTGATACTCTTTTAGTTCTTTGCCAAATACCTTTCTTTCGTTCGCGTATCGGGCTGCGGCTTCCATGGCAGCCTGCATTACACCGTTGGCACGGGCTGCGGTCTGAACACGGCCACCGGCGAAACCGGCCATTTGAAGATAGAAGCCTTTGCCTCTGCCTTCTTCACCGCCAATGAGGTTTTCATCGGGAACAAAGTAGTTATCGAAATTCACTTCGAAACTGTGCATGCCTCGATAGCCGATGGTGGCAATAGCCGATCCACTCATGGATCCGCCGCCGTCCTGCTTAACTTCGAACTTATGATCTTTGGATCTGGGTTTTTCGGCCAGTAGTATGGACAGTCCTTTATGCTTGAGCGCAGGATCTTTTTCTGTGCGAGCCAGAACCAGAAGTACATCGGCGTAGCCAGCGAACGTACACCATGTCTTTACGCCGTTCAGGACCCATCCGCCGTCAACTTTGTCAGCGGTAACTTTCATGCCTGCAACATCGGAACCAAAGTTTGGCTCGGTTACTGCAACACCGGCCATGCGCTCGCCAGATGCCAGTGCTCCCAGCCACTTCTCCTTTTGTTCCTCGGTGCCACCTTTGATAATGGCTTTGGAAAGAATTTCGGGACGGGTAATCAGGGAACCAGCGATGGAAAGCCCTCCGCGAGAGAGCTCCTCGGTTACGACCATCATCCCTACGTTTCCGAGCATATCCAGAAGTCCGCCGTACTGTTCGGGAATGGAAAGTCCAAAGGCTCCATTGTTAATCAGTTCGCTCAGAATATCGTCCGGGATAAAATCATCATGACGATGCACATGCTCTGCATGAGGCATTACAGTCTGCTCAGCTATCTTGCGGTAAACATCTCGAACTTCGTTGTAATCTTCTGTGGCCAGGTTTCCATACTGACCGGCGATGACGTTCTCTGCGATGCGATCGTATTTACTTTTCTCAACAGACTTTTGAATAGCTTCGTTCAGTTCCTGAGTAAACAGTCCTGAGATTTCGTCCGGGCCCAGGCCGTACTCCTCGGCGCGGCCCGCCAGCTCTCCTCGAAAGCGATTGAACGCTTCTCCGATGAATGCGGAGGCCATGTCCTTTTCCATATCCCCGTTCTGATCGGAGTAGTTCAGGAAATAATCGGCAATATTGAATTCGGCGGTATGGTAGGCCAGGTTGTAATGAACCAGCTGATTCTCGTCCATTTTGGAGATGGAAAGCTTTCCTCCATCGTCCGCACGGCGCGCCAGGTTCTCGGTGATTTTCTTTATACTTGCTTGAAATTGATTTCGAATGGTCTGCAGATGTTGTTCCATAGTTACCGCCAGTAGAATCACCCCCGGGAAATCTGACCACTGAAATTAGAAATGATAGGCCCGCACCGGACCGGTCGATAACGTTTGTCATACGACATTCGAGGGCAGGGATCGGGTTTCATTTCAGGCGCCCGGCAGGCTCGCACATGGCCGAATTCTTACCGCATCCATGGAGATGCACAGGCCGGTATCTGGAGCCATGAAACTCTCGACAAAGCTCAATTGCTTCTTGACTTAAAATGGCCTGCTTTGTGCAGTGCAAAAACAGCGATGAGGTTGATCAAGCGTTACGCGAATCGTCGGCTCTACGATGCAGAGACCAGCAAGACCATTACCCTGGAAGATGTAGCTAAATGCGTTCAGGAGGGGGAAGAGGTTCGCGTGGTGGACAACATCACCGGGGAAGACATAACCACCCGGGTCCTTGGTCAGACCTTTCTAAAAGTCAGCACCGAACAGCAGAACCTGGAATTTGCCACTTTCCTGCTCAGTTCTTTGATCCGCGAAGTATCAACCAATGTTACCGATTTCCTGTCTCGCCTTGTGCAGGGGGGAATTGGAGTTGCCAATCTTACCCGGGAACGTCTGGAGCAGATCGTCCAGATGATGGTGGAAAAGGGTGAGCTCCAGCTCTCGGAAAAGCAGGACTATCTTACCTCCCTGGTGGACCAGATGGCCCGTCAGCAAGAAAAGATGCGAGATACCATCGAGGAAGGAAAGGGAGCCCTGAGATCTGAATGGGATAAGGATCCGGATAGCCCCGAGAAAGTCCCGGATATGGAAGAGCTTTCGGCTCGCCTGGATGAGATGGCTCGCTGGATTCGAGAAATGAAGAAATAGGGAGATACGCTCCCTGACCTGCCTCCTTGCAGCTCAGCTCCCGTTGCCTGAAGATGCGGCTCTTCGAGCCTCGAAACCATCGTGCTCTCGGAGCAGCGATATTCTCTTTTTTTTGTTGCCACATCCTTTAAGAACCGCTGCTGTTCGAGGTACGCTCGCTGACCTGCCTCCTTGCAGCTCAGCTCCCGTCGCCGAAAGATACGGCTCTTCGAGCCTTGCAATCCTCGTGATTGCCCAGGAGTGGCCTTGCTTTTTTCCTTGCCAGATCGTTAAAGAACCACTCCTGTTCTAGGTACGCTCGCTGACCTGCCTCCTTGCAGCTCAGCTCCCGTTGCCTGAAGATGCGGCTCTTCGAGCCTCGAAACCATCGTGCTTTCGGAGCAGCGATATTCTCTTTTTTTTGTTGCCACATCCTTTAAGAACCGCTGCTCTAATACCGAGGGATAAAGGGAGAAAATGTGTCTGCATAATGCAGGCGGCGGGCAGGGATGTCCGATTCAGTGCAACGGAGTGGAATGATGAAATCTGCAAAGCTAATGGCCCTGGGCCTGATCGTAGCGGTGGCTTCTGGACCTTTAATGGCTGGAGCTGAAGACGATGCGAAGGCCTACTACGCAAAACGTTCGGAACAGGCTCTAAAGGACCTGGATTTTGGCACCATGGAGCAGAAGCTACTGGCCACCTATTACATGGGCGCCCCTGCCAGACCTCAGTTTGTCCGCCCCCTGGGCCGGGAACTGTTGGAAAACCTGGAGGATCCCGCTCTGCGAAATTCCGCGCCAAATGATCCTATTGTGAAATCCCACATCGCCTGGGCTCTGGGTCAGATTGGCCATGAAGCTGCGGTTCCGTACCTGCTGGAAGCGGCCGAAAAAGTGAATGCCATTATCGAAGAAAAGCGCAAAGCGGTGGAAGCAGCGCGACAGAAGAGATCCCCGGAAAGCCATGAATTTCTGATTCAGCAGGATGAGCCCGGTCCATTCCTATCCAGCAAAGACGTTCCTTTTCCCTACAGTCCAGATGTTTACTGGAGCGTGGCCGATGAGTTCAAGGCGGTGCCTGCGGTAAATCTGAGCGCGGAGGACCACCGTGCCCGGATCGAAGGCTACAACTATGTAAATGTAATGCAGCACATTTTCATCGCTCTTGGCAAAATCCGACAGAAAGAAAGCGCCGAGAAAATAGTTCCCTACCTGGAGCATCCATATCCGGCCATTCGGCAGGAAGCGGCTCTGGCCCTGGGCAAGATTGGCTCTTTGACGGCTCTTGAGGCCCTGGAAAGAAGGTTTCAGAATGAAAAGGAACCTGCGGTCCGAGCCAGGATTGCATTTTCAATTTTTCTGAATGATCATACCCGGGTGAAATACTATCAGGAAATCCTGACCATGCTCAAGGATAACGATGTGCGAGTTAGACTTGAAGCTGCAAAGGCATTGCGTGAACTGGCTCTGGGCGAGTCTATATCACCGCTTTTTGCGGCTCAGCGGCTGGAAGAAAGCACACTCGTTCGAACCGTCATCGATCAGGCCATTGAACATGCAGAGAGAAACAACCTATTCCCGCCGGATGCCCAGTTTGACACCGGGCCCAACCGAGTCTGGACCTACGGTCGCCCGGTACGGCCCAGAAAATAATCATTCAGATGGCCCGGCTGCCGGCCGGGCTCTAAATCTGGTTCAGAATTCCACTACCGTTCGGCGGGGCCTGGCTTTCAAACCAGGATCGGCTCTGGCCGTAGTGCTTATTGTCTGCTTTTCCTTTCTTACTGCCTGCGCTGACAAGAAAACCGTCTATCTAAATGCTGATACAGGTAGCGGCCCCAGATATGCCTATGTATCCGGGGACTCTGCCATTCTAAGAACGGATCCCATCGTAATCGCCTCCGAGGTTGATTTTCCTCCTACCGGGCAAAGGCTCACGGTTCTGGAGCGCACTGCGAAACAGGACAACATAGACGGAGTGTCCGATTTCTGGTATCGAGTGCGCCAGGACAGCGGAATCGAAGGATGGATTTTTGGTGCTTCGCTTAGCTTTTCCCAGCAGGAAATGGCTCAAAACTTCCAGGGCAAGAAAAAAGAAATCGAAGAGGTACTTCCCGGGATCTGGTGGGAAATCGAAGGCGATGGTTCTACCGGGTATCGCAAGATAGTCTTCAAGAACGGTTACTTCTTTTATAGCTATGGGAACCGTCTGGAAAGTTCCGGCAAATATGAAATTTCGGATGATCTGAAGCTAAAGCTATCTGCGCCTACAGGAATGGGTCAGGAGCTGGAGGTCCGAAAAGTAGGGCTTGAATATCGCATTTTTAGCAACGTTGATAACTTCAGCTATGTATTTCGTCCTGCTCCCGAGGAAAAGGAGTATCTGGAAGTTGAAGAAGAAAAAGAAGAGTCATCCGAATGAGTTCCGACGGAAACAGTGGCCGCTCGCGCTCCGGTTCCGGTAGCTCCGGACGTAAACCCGGCGGCAGATCCTCCGGGCAGAATCGCTCCGGCGGCCGAGAAGGCCGGGATCCGCGAAAGGATACGCGAAACTCCAGAGATCGACAGGGCCCGCCCTCCCGTGGGCGATCTTCGGGTCGGTCCGACGTAAACCGAGATTCTCGCACTTCCCGGCCTGCAGGTCGTTCCGGTTCCAGTCGTCCCTCTTCCAGTGGATCATTTGATAGACGAAAGGATACCCGGGGCGATCGCGATGTCTCCAGAAACGAAGGAAGATCTCGCGGACCATCCCGATCCGGCTCTTTTGAATCTGGAAATAGTCGCAAGGGCGCAGGCTCCAGACAGAACTCCGATGGGCAGCGGGGCGCACGGTCTTTCGAACGAGGCTCAAGAAATTCCGGCGAGGATCGCAGCCGGTCCTTTCGGGATCGTGATTCTAGATCTGGTTCAAGAAATTCCGGCGAGGATCGTAACCGTTCATTCCAGGATCGTGATTCTAGATCTGGCTCAAGAAACTCCAGGCCAGAACGTAGCGGTCGCTCGAACGATCGCGACTGGCAATCCGGATCGCGCAACTCCAGGCCTCCAAGAAGAGACTCAGGACGGGGAGACAATAGATCTTTTCCATCTCGAGAAAACCGCTTTCGCCGAGATTCCTCGGAAAAGCGAGAATCTGTGTATAGACCGGATCCGGCCGCGAATGAAGAATCTAAAAAAGCAAAGAAGAAGATGCTCATTAAGTCCCCGTCCCGGCTGCCTTCCGGACGACGGGTTACCAGGCATAAACATGATCGCAAGGTAGTGCTTCCGTCCCGACCCGATCCAGATCAGGCAATCAATGATCTGGAGCAGGAGGGGGCCGCATTTAGTTCTGCAGGCACTGAGTCTCGCGAATGGAAGCCGGAATCCATCTTTCAAGAGCCTGTGCGAATCAATCGCTATCTTGCCAGAGCTGGTTTTGGCTCCAGGCGTCAGGTGGAAGACTTCATTACGTCCGGTCGCGTAAAGGTGAATGGAAAAACCGTTTCCCTGGATACGAAAGTAGGACCTGGCGATCTGGTTACCCTGGATGAAAAAAGAGTTCGCTTTACCGAAGGCCATATCTATCAGGCTTTCAACAAGCCCCCTGGATATGCTGTATCCAATCGTAGCTTTCCGGGGAATCCATCCATTTACGAAATACTGCCCCAGGATTTCCAGGGCCTGAAGTATGCGGGGCGGCTGGATCGAGATTCCCGAGGGCTGGTGATCCTTTCTAACGACGGAGAGTTCTTAAATCAAGTGATGCATCCGGCCAGGCGTGTTACCAAACGATACCTGGTTACTCTGGATGAATTACCTGAAATGGAAGAGCTCACGGGAAGCTTTTATAAGGGTGTTGTGGACGAAGGTGAATTGCTTCGAGCTGTAAGAGTGGGCATCCTGGATCGAGAGAAGAAGATCGTGGAAGTGGTGCTTTCTGAAGGGCGAAAAAGACAGATCCGCCGAATGTTTTCTGCTCTGGAAGTGGAGGTTCTGGATCTTTACAGAGTCTCTGTAGGATTTCTGAGTCTGGAGAACCATCCAGTGGAAGAAGGAAAGACCTTTGCTTTCGAACCAGAAGAATTGTTTGGAATGAAGAAAAGTGATCCGGTGCTGGGCGATTTCAATCCCTGGAAGGAGTCCTGATGCTTTTTGTTACCCAGGAATTCTTACTCTTTTTCATAGTGGTTGCGCTTGTATACTGGCTCATTCCGGGCCGGTTTCGAATGTACTGGCTCATTCTATCTTCGCTCTTTTTCTACGCCACCTGGAGCTTCGTATTTACCTTTCATCTGCTATTTGTAGTTGGTATGAACTACGTTGTGATGGAGCTGTACAAGATCCATCGCAAGAAGTGGATCTTCTTCGCTCTGCAAATCGGAAACTTAGCCAATATCGGAGTATTTAAATATTACTACCTGATTCTGGACTTTTTTGGAATTCTATTCAGCCAGGACTGGCTACGCGAAGAAAGCCTCAGAATGCATGATCGATTGCAGGGTCAGGAAATACTTCTTCCTCTGGCCATTAGCTTCTATACCTTTCAAATCATGTCCTATGGAATTGATATTTATCGAGGGCAGTACACAAATCAGCACACATTTAAAGAAGTGCTTCTCTTTAAGTCATTTTTTCCTCAGCTAATTGCAGGGCCCATTATGCGTTCTTCTGAATTGCTTCCCCAGATTCAGAAGATGAGCGAATTTACCAGTCCCACAGCAGAGCAAACGGAAAGAGCCACCTGGTTGATTATTGCAGGCATCGTAAAAAAGATGCTCATCGCAGATCAGATCACCGGAGCGCTAATTCCATTTCTTCATGGCGATCCCACCAGTTTTCCTTCGCATCTGGTTTGGGTTTATACGGTGGGCTGTCTGGCCATGCTTTACGCGGATTTCTCTGCCTATACGGATCTGGCTCGTGGAACCGGACTGCTGCTTGGATTTGAAATACCCATCAACTTCAAGGCGCCGCTATTTATGCATTCTGTTTCCGATTTCTGGCGACGATGGCACCTTACTTTCTCTCGCTGGATTCGGGACTACATCTATATTCCTCTGGGCGGTAGTCATGTTCCGGAGTATCGCAACTATATAAATCTTACGATTACCTTTTTCATTGGCGGGCTATGGCATGGTGCCAGTTACACTTTCGTGCTCTGGGGCATTCTGACCGGAGTTATTCTTTCGGCCGAGTCCTTTGCATTTCGCCGCGGCTGGCAGGAATGGCCGGATGCCCTGGGTGGAAGGATTCTTCGAATTGTAATTAGCTATATCATATTTCTTCCCAGTACAGTATTTTTCTTTGGAAAGGGACTGGACTGGTGCGGAGATGCAGTACTGCAGATGTTTTCCTTTCAGTTCGCCGGCGAAGTGCCGGAGAACTTCAGTATCCTGGGTTACGGAATACTGGCCACACTTTTCTTCCATTTAATCGATGAATGGCCGGAATTCTTTGTTAAGCTAAGAAAGCATGATCGGTGGCTTTTACCCATCGGCGGGATAGCCCTGATTCTTGCGATGACACAGTTTGCCGGACCAGGTAAGGATTTCTTTTATTTTCAATTCTGATTGGATTTCAGTGCTGATTGGAGGCTGAGCGCAGGAACGGGACTCTATGAAAAACTTAAAGCCTTTATATATATTGATTGGAGCTCTGGCTTTTCTGTTCCTTCTGGACAAGGTGTTTTTGATCCCGGAAGTACGGGATGCCTTCATGCAACCGGGCGGTATGGTATATTACCGTCATCGCATTCATCAGCTGGATAAATATCTGGATAGAAAGGAAGATGAAAAGAATCGCAGGACCGTGGTAGTTCTGGGAGATTCTCGCAGCTTCGGCATCGGCACTTCCATGGCTGAACTGGCAGGAAAGAAGGATGTCAAAATCTGGAATTTTTCCGGCCCCCAGGCGGTGCCTGCCTATCATCTGTTCCTACTGGAAAGATTACTTCAGTCGGACCGCAAACCCGATGCAATCATACTGGGGCTTTCGCCGGACGCTCTGGGGCGAAATGCAGGAATTTTTGCAAGTCCCGTTTTGAACTACGGTGTGGATTCCGAGTTCATTGAGACCTACCATACACAGATACCGGATCGGGATCTGGACACGTACGCCAATAGCCGTCGCTTCGCAGTGGTGGGCATGCAGTTTTCGATTCGTACTCTCATTCGCCGCATTCGAGGCAGTCTATCTTCCAATGACAGATTGGAAAAACTTCAGCCCTTTCTGCACAGCCAGAACCTGAGCGATGCAGAAAAAGCGAAGTACTATGCTCTGGCGCAAGCCAGTTCCGAAAATCTTTCCATCTATAACTTCCATTCCTCCCCTCAAATCGATGTTCTGGATCAGCTGGGAGGGGCCCAGTACGCCTGGTATGGAGTAATGCAGCCTGAAGATCTGAAGCGAGAGACGGATACCATGGTTTCACTGTATCTGGAAGCATTTACCGTATCCGAAGAGCAGATGTTCTATCTGGAACGTAGTATGAAGCTGATCCAGGAGGCGGGCATACCGGCGGTGGTGTTCTGGCCCCGTGTGAATCCCTATCTGCGGGAAGTTTATGAAAAAGAGCCCAAAATATCCATGCTCTGGACCCGGGTTACTCGTATGGCTGACCGATACGGCCTGGCCACTGTGGATCTGAATCGGCCGGAGGCCAGTAACTGCCAGCATTACTACGATGCCAGCCATCTCTCTATAGACTGTTACCCGGCCATTACCGGCCATCTGCTGGAACTTCCGAAGTAGCAGACTCATTTTTTTCTCGGTATGCTCCAGAAATGGTGCGATACTGATTCTAGTGCAGACTGTATTTAAATGGATTGATCAATTTTTTCATTCCATGCCGGATAAAGTGGCTCGAAGCATTCGCCTGGGCTTCATAGGGGTATGGATTCTGGTGGCCGGTGTAGTTTCCTATCGCGCCTGTGTAGTTGGACAATCCGAAGCGCCTCAGGATGGACAGGATCTTCAATTGTCCAGAATCAAAGAACAAATCATTCGTGATGAAAATCGTAACAATGCTCCGGAAATTCAACTACCGGACCCGGATCAAATCCTGCCGGAAAATTCTGCCATCGATAACCTGCCTCTTCCTGAACCCGGAAAAGATGTAAGTACCTTGCCCGGATCTGCAGATCTCAAGGAAAGAGATCCCAATCCATCATCAGAAACGTTACCTCCTTTTCTGGGCGAAAGCGATCAGATCATATTTCCCAGGCGAGACGGTCAGGATCCAGGAAGTCACGATTCCAGGGAGCGCAACAATTCTGATTCCCGGCCATCCATGCTTTCAGAGCCAGATTCCAGCCGGGACAGGATCCAGAGTCCTGAAAGTAGCAACGATTCCGGTTCCCGGCCTGCCGGCGATGGCTCTGGTTCCAATACTGAGTCGGGCAACAGAAAAGACAATATGCAGGAATTCCAGCTGATACCGGAAAAACAATAGGGTAATTCCATTCGTGAGTCTATGCAGGAGCCAGCAATAAAATTGGATGTGAAGCTTAACAGGCACGCTTCGGTGGTAATGGCCCCATCGCTCTTTCTTGTCGTTGCTCTTTCAATGTTAAGCATGAATCTTCTGGCGCCGGTTTCGGTGGGAGCCGAGGAAGCTGAGATCTCTGCCTATCGTCAGGGAATGCTACACCGATCCATGGGACATCGAGAGCTGGCTTTGAAATATTTCAATCAGGCTCTGAGCCAGGACAGCCAGGAAGCGGATATGGCCCGGCTATCTCTGCTGGAAATGAGAATGGAAGTGAAGGGGCCGGAGGCGAATTATCGGGAACTTCTCATAGGTGCATCTACAGAGTTCCAGCCTGTGCTTTATCGAAGGGCAGGATTTCTCCTGCTGGATGCAGGTGCAACACAGGATGCTCTGGATCTACTTCTGGCCTATCCAGATCAATTCCCGGATGATCCGGCTGCACCGGGGCTTCTCTACCAGGTAGGTAGGTACGCCCAGAATCACCGGCAAAGCTATGTGGCCGCTACCCTGTTCTACGATCTGCTGGACCGATACCCGGACTCTGATCTGGCGGATGATACTTTTATTCTACTGGCCAGGCATTACTATCTACCAGGGCCGGATAGAAACCCGGACAGGTCCCGGGATATCTTGCTTCACTTTGCAGCCCAGAAAAGCCCTGCATTTCTGGAGTCTCCCCATGCGCCTGCGGTAAGGGCCTATTTGTCCGGAAAACTGGATCTGAACGGGTTATTTTCCAGTCTCTATTTTCCCGCTCTGTGACTAATTTCGGTCCGGGAATCTCCTTGCCTCGGATTGTTTAGATGGTATAGTGCACTGTCAGGGCCGGACCGTGGATGAAAAGCTCCATGGTTTCGTCGTATATAGGAGTCAGGACCGAAGAAATGAATTTTAGCCTTCATCTTGAGAATCAAGAGCTGTCCAATCAGGAAAAATCTCTTACCCATCTTCTGGTCCGGGTAGAGACTCCTCCCGTGTCAGACTCTCCGGATCGACGTCCCCTGATTGTGGGTCTGGCCATGGATAAGTCCAAATCCATGTACGGAGAAAAGATGCAGTCAGTGATTGAATCCGCCAGTGCTCTGGTAAACTGGCTTACCCGACATGATCAGCTCACCATCGTTGCCTACGATACCAACATTGAAGTAGTCCAGCCATTGATTCCTCTCACAGACAAATACTCAGTTACCAAAAAAATTGAGCAGATTCGCGTAGGAAGCTCTACGAATCTCAGCGGAGGGTGGCTCCAGGCCCTTAGAACCGTAGAAGGGGCCCAGGCGGATAACGGATATAAGAGAGTAATTCTGCTCACCGATGGAATGGCCAATACAGGAGTAGTTTCTCCTACCGAACTCAAGAAGATTGCAAGAGATCATTATAATCGCGGTATTTCCACTACCACCATCGGCTTTGGACGAGACTTCTCTGAGACTCTGCTTAAGGACATAGCCACAGCCGGGGGAGGGAATTTCTATTTCATTGAAGGTCCGGAGCAGGCCCATGAAGTGTTTTTTAGGGAATTTGGCGATATAGCAGCCCTGTTTGGTCAGGGACTGGAGATTCGTCTGAGACTGGCTCCCGGTGTAAGCATCAAAGAATTTCTGAGCGATGTTCCCCATGATTATCGCGATAGACAGACCGGCGAAGGTTCCACCGGTTCCGATCAACAAGAAAAGAAAGATCTAATACTGAGGCCCGGGGATCTTCGCTCGGATGATTTGCGAAACATTGTTATGGTACTGGAAATCGATGGAAAAGAGGCAGCCGAAACCCAGGGACCTCTCATTGAAGCGGAATTATCTTTCTACAACCTGCAGGAAGATTCCAGAATGGAAAAGCATGATGCCACTTTGAAGGGTGCATTTTCCGCCAGTCCATCCGCTGAACGAGACAACAATGTACGTCTGGAAAGCTTGCTTGCCGCTTCCAGTAAAGCAATGATGGAAGCTTCCCGAATCTCCGGAGAAAGAGATCTGGGGGCTGCCAGAGATGTAATCCGGCAGGCCATCCAGAGACTGAGCAATAACAGGGATGTAGATCCAGACATTATTGATCGAATGATTGGCAGACTTTCGGATATGGAGCGAAATCTGGAAGATAATCTAATTATTGCAAGAAAGCAATTAATGGCGGGTGCATCGGATAATAAGGCTTTTCGATCCGTCTATAAAGCCGAGGCCGGGGTTCACAATCGAATACTGGAACATTCACTGGAAGGACAGCTGGATCTGTACAAATGTCCGGAAGTGAAAAATATGGTCCGCCGGCACCTGGAAAATGGCTATAGATTTATGATATTTGATCTGACGGATTTGAGTTATGTGGACTCATCGGGCATTGGAACCATGATCCAGATCTCGAACTGGCTCAAAAACCGGGGAGGGTTACTGATTCTTGTTAATGTGCAGGGAAATGTAGAGAAGCTTTTTCAAATGAGTAAGCTGGATGAGTTTTTCGTATTCAAGGATACGGTAGCCTCAGCCCGATTATTCTTACAGGAGATTATCCAGGCGGCCGAAGAGTCCAAAGGCTAATCCCGTGGTTTTACAAGGTGACGAATCCTATCCCTCAAAGCACCGGAGCCGGGCTCTGGCGTAGCGCATCGGCTTTTCCTCGAGCATATTGCTTGCTGGTGCTGGCCCTGTTTACTACTCCTGCCTTTGCAGATACTGAACCTCAATGGAGACCTCCAGGATATGGTCCTGGCCAGAACCTGGAAGGTATGGGTTTTGGAGTTAACACTGGCTTTAAAACCATTGAGGACGATTATTACATTACCATTACTCCGCAGTTCGAGCTACCTCTCCCCTATGATTTCAAGATAGGATTACAGGTTCCTCTGGAAATCCTGGTCTACGATACAGAACCCAAGACAGCCGAGAAGGTACCGGATATTCGCACAGGCACCTACGATTCCTGGGAAGACTATTCGCAGCTGGTCACCTACATTCGCAGAGGAACCCATGGTTTCTATGAACCGGGGGAATGGAACTGGTCCTTTTTCTATGGAAGAATGTACGATGGCTACATTGGCCACCGCACCATTATTGATCGCTACGTTTCTACTTACGATCCAACAGTGCAGAGTCCCGGGCTCATGGCAGACATCAACAATGACTGGGGAGGGGTAGAATATTTCCAGTCCAACGTGCTTCGCAAACAGGTGGAAGCGGGCCGCGTCTATATTCGACCGGCCGGAATTGTAGCTTCTATCTATAATGGGTTCTTTGTGGCTCATAACAGCGGCGGTGGATTTTCGCCTACGGAGGTGGCCCTTTCTATACGCGAAAATCGAAGCTCTTATTATTACGAAACCATCCCGGAGCCCGACAAAGGCGGCGCACTTCGTCAGTACAGATTGAATCGACTGAAAGAGGATCTGAAAGATACAGAACTGGAATTCGAAGAATACCGGGATCCAGTAACCAATGAAGTTAAGGTTCGGCCTGTAGAAAAGCCCACCGGGCCAGATGGGCCGGCCGGCCCTGGAGACCAGGGATTGCAGGATCCATCGGACAGTCCCTCTGGCAGTGATTCTGATGAATGGGATGCTGGTTTCTGGGGACGATGGGCTGTGGGCTATACAGTGGCCCGGGATCTGGAAGCTCCTCTTACTCTGGAATATGATGGTTCCAACAACCTGGTGGTGGATCCGGAAACCCTGAGACCCAGGTCTCTGGAAACAGAAGATCTCTACATTGTTGGTATGGACACGGAGCTCAAGCTCAGTCCTTACAGCTGGTTTGATCTGACTCCCTATGTAGATGTAAACAAAGTCAAGGATCTGGAAAACAGCGAAGGTATCCATGCAGGGATTCTGTTTCAGCTTAATTTCAGTCTTGTGCGACTTACATTGAAGCCGGAATATCGCGAAGTTACCTCCAACTATCTTCCGGCCTATTTCGATTCCTATTATGCCATCGAGCGAACCATCTATATTCCAGAAACCGGAGATGCCAGTACGCAAACTACCACCAAGCTGGCCTATCTGAAGTCACTTCCTACCGACGGGGAAAAGTTAAAGGGTTTCTTCATTCATGGCCTGGCTGATTTCTCTGGCTTCTTTATCATCGAAATGAACTACGAAGACTATGATGGTCCGTCCAACTCAGAAGTCTTTGTAGGCTTCTATGTGCCAGAAATCGTAGGTGGACTATTCTTGAACGGCTATTATTCGAAGAAGAACTTTGAGGGATTCAGTAACGCCTTTGAAGTAGATGATAATTCCCTTCTGGCCGGAGAAGTGGGGGTTGCCTTTATGGGCGGTCTGTATGTAAAGGGCGTGTTTCAGCGCACCTGGGAATACGATAGCAACGAGGCCAAATACCTTCCGGTGGATGAAAGTTCCGTGCAATTTGGCTTCTCATCATCTCTCTGATCCTGCTGAATAGCCATAGTAGGATGGAGGCCATTGTGCCATAGTAGCAAGGCCTGATCTCCAGTGCCTTCATCCTCGCCACCTCACTCCAGTCAGACTCCAGCCAATTCATTCGAGACCGGGCATTTTCGGATCTTTCAGGACTACAGGAGCAACTACAGCTATGCAAACCTGGCTCAATCAATTCAGCGAATCTGACTTTCGGAAAGTTCTGCGGAAAAATCAGGGCCTTGCCGATGGAATCGGTATGATGGAAATCAACGGACTGCACAGCCAACTATCCGGAATGGTCCAGCGGGGCCAGCTTTCCGGTCGAAAGATCGCTGCACTCATTGAACTGAGAGAAACAGTAGAAAGATTCGCTCAATGCAACTATGTTGAGCAGGATGAAATCCAGGCTCTGAAAGAGAAATACGGAGCCGAGCCAGAAGTAGTGACCTGGGGAGATTACTTTCAAACCGAGGTTGCCAGCCGTCATTTTGATCTTAGTGATGCTGAGTTTCTCAAGATCGTTGATACCATCCGCTTTGATCTGGTGTCTTCCACCATGATCTTTCGAAATAAATCCTCCGAGTTTTGCGAACAGGTGAGGGAAGAAGCTATCATCGCTTCCGGAACCGATCGTAGCCAGTGGACCACCGAACTGGAACAGGCGGCCCATATGGGAATCCTGCTTCAGTATTTCGAGCAATTGAAGCTGGCTCAATGCGAGATTTCAGACATCGATCAGCGCTGGTTCGAAAGCTTCTTGCAGCAATCTTCGCAGAGCACAGGTTGAAAATCCGGTGGTGCCTGCTGAAATATCAGGAAAGCCTGAATCTGCGGCGGCACCGTAACCGAAATTCTGGGAATGCATAGATGAGAAACAGAACTATATCCTTCGGAATTGCCTGGCTTCTCATCGCCTCCACCCTCCTTGCCGAGGAGCCGGCCAACCCACTGGACGATCCAGCGGGAACTGAAAACCAGCAACCTGAATCCCAGCCCGAAGCCACGACTCCTTCGAATCCTGCAGAATTTCGTAACTACCAGACCAATCGGCAGAAGCGAAACCAGTCCTTTGAAACTCTGTACAATCAGGAAGCGGATCGTAGATTTCGTTTCATTCTGGAGCAGATCTCCGAAGGCCAGAACGATTCCGCCCGTCGCAGGTTGGAAGAATTCTTGATTCTATATCCCAATCATCCCATGACCGGTCGGGCCAGACAGGAGCTGGCTGCGCTGCAGGAGAAGCAGGGGCAGTACAGGGATTCCATGTATCGATACCAGCAATCCGCTATTCTGGAGCGTCCGGATCAGGCGGAGCCACATTCGCTGCTGCAAATGGCCAGAATCCACATCAAACAGGGTCAATACGGCCAGGCCAGAACCATCCTTCAGGACATTCAGACCAGATATCCAGGCACCCGGGAGGCCAGAGAAGCCCGATTGCTGGAAAGATCCTATCGATTTATTGAGATACCTGAAAAACCTGCAACTCGCGAAACCCCCGCCCAGGAATCCACCTCAGAGCAGAACCAGGATTCCGGAAAACCCCTTTTTCCCATCGAGAATGGCACAGAATCCAGCGAACAGCCTGCGGCAGATGACACTGGAATTGACACAGCCGACGGGAACCCATCAACTGGACAAACAGCACTGGATCGGATGGGTGAAGGCGTAGAGAAACCCTCTATGGATGCTTCAGAGCCTCTGGACGGGGAATCAAAAAAAACTCCCTGAAACTGGTTGATCTTACTGTCCTTTCCGATATTGATTCTGTATACCATGATCTTGCCGGAACGAGGAAGCGTGTAGAGAGCTATGGCCTTTCAAATGGTAAATTATAGAGCCGGCTCCTACATCATTATTGAGGGGAAGCGGGAAGTAGGACACTTCTACATCGTCCGGCAGGGAAAGGTCCGTACCTCCAAGGAAACCCCTGTAGCCGGTGAAGAGGGCACTACTTTGCTGGGCCCCGGAGACTTCTTCGGAGTGGAAAGTGCCATGTCCGGCCATAGTCGCATTGAAACCGTGGTGGCTCAGACCGATGTGTCTCTCATCCAGGTCAATAACGATCAATTTGGCCTTTTGATTCAGAAAAATGCTCCGGTAGCCATGAAGATCATTCGGTCTTTTTCCATGAAGCTACGGGCCTTCGACAGTACTATTACCCGTCTATCCTTTCGAACTGCTCTGGAAGAGGACCCCTCCCATCTTTTTGACCTGGGAGAATTCTACTTCAAAGAAGAGCGATTCAATCACGCTGCCTATGCATTTCAGCGATATCTGCAGTGGAATCCTAAAGGCAAGAATGTAAGCCAGGCCAAAATGCGGCTCCAGTCCATGAACAAGCCATTGAAGGCACCTGCCTACATGGAAAAGAGCATCAATCGTACCTTCAACCCGGACGATATGATCTTCTGCGAAAATGAGCCAGGTTTCGAGCTATACATTATTCAGGGCGGCCGAATCAAGATTACCAAGATGGTGGAAGGTCAGGAAGTGATGCTGGCCGTACTTCAGACCGGAGATATTTTCGGTGAAATGGCCATCCTGGATAACAAGCCGCGAAGTGCTTCTGCGATCTGTGCAGAGAAAGCCACAATGCTTGCGATTAACAAGGCTAACTTCGAAGCGATGGTAAAGGCTCAGCCTCAGCTTGCTACTCGTCTTATTACATTATTGTCCGAAAGAATCTGGATGGCCTACCGGCAGCTGGCCAACCTGATGATCTCCGAACCCCAGGGCAGATTGTACGATACTCTGCTAACGCTGGCGGAGAAGAATCATATCAAGATTGCCCCACGTTCCAACCATAACTTCGACATTGGCGGAAAAGATCTGCTCAAGATGGTAGGTTATGATCCAAACAAAGATGAGCATCTCATCCTGGATATGCTCAAGAACCGATGGCTCAAGCTGGATGGCGGAAAGATAATCTGTCAGGATCTGGTGGAGCTGGAGAAGCAGGTAGCCTATTACCGCAAGAAGGCTGCCATGGAACGCAAAAAAGAGAAAGCCCAGGCGGTTTAGGATCGCAGTATGCTCGTGGGCCAGGGTTACCCCTCGGCGCGCGGCTATCCTTCCGTGTCTAGACGCGCGCTGCTCGCACGTCCTGTGCTCGCTCCCAGGGTAACCCTGGCCCACTACCAAAGGATCCCGAGTAAACCGCTGGTACGGTGGAAATCGCTTCGCGATTTCTTCTTCTGAGAGTGGCAGGGTTCGGTTTATTGCACTAGAGCGACTTTATGTGGGACGCTTCCTGGGTTGATCCTCGGGGGGGTCGGCTTATGGTGGTGGGATGATCTTAAGTGGAACTCGCGCCGAGCGGAGCAGGGCTGGTTCGGCTTATGGTGTGGCGGGATGATTTTAAGTGGAACCTGCGCAGAGCGGAGCAGGGCTGGTTCGGCTTATGGTGGTGCGCTGATTTTAAGTGGAACTCACGCAGAGCGGAGCTGGTCGGGGTCGACTAATGGTGGGTCGGGGATTTTATGTGGAACCCGCGTCGAACATAGCTGGTCGGATGCGGATTGGACGGTGGGTTGAACCTATTGCGCCGTGTTGCCTTTAACTGGAACCCGAGTTGAGCGGGGACGCCTTTATGGGCAACCGGGGCGTAGTGGGTTCGATTAACGTTGTCTTCTGCATCCTCCCGTCGGCAGAGTTTAGATGGTCCAGAATTCGGATAGTTGAGTTTTGAGCATGTCAAATTAGAATTCCGCCGGAAGCATCGTCCTCTTTTTTGCTGGACTCTGTCCTGGGTCTGCTGTATAACTGAGCCCCGATTGATCCCCGGGGACTTACCTGAATGAACGGCCGACATGTAACCATTCCGGAAGTGAGTACGGACCTCTGGGACTACTTCTGGCATCAGCTGCCTTATGCTGTCCCGGGCTTCCTCAGCCTGCTGGTCGGCATCGGAATCTTTCTTCTATCTATCTTGATTGCATATTCACGCAGGGATCGTTGGCAACGCTACTTGAGCCTCGGCCTTACCAGCTTAACCTTTGGATGGATGAGCGGAATCCTGGCACTTAGAGCAGTGGTTCACGATCTGAATCTCCTTGGTCAAATGCATCAATGGTTGTATCATCCAGTTCTATACATTGGTGTCTCCGTTTCCCTGGCGTTCTATTTTGTTCTTGGACGAAAACCCCTTCTTCTGGTAGCAGCTCTGATCTCTCTGGTGATCTCTCTCTGGGCCCAGGTGGCTCTGGCTCAGGGATTCGCTTTCAGCAACCAATGGCATCAGTATAGCTTTGGAGCCTACCCCGTAGGAAACCTGCCTCTTGTTATCTGGGGCGCTGCCGGGGGGCTTGCATATCTGCTGGTGGGCTTTCCGCTTTCGGTCAAAGAGTTTATTCGGGTCAAAGGCAGTGGGCGTCCCCTGCCACTCCTCCTGATTTCGCTCAATCTACTTATGTGGCTGGTTATCGGTAGTCTTCCCAGTTTCGCTGGAATGGCGATTTTACCTCCGGGCATTCTACTTTTTGTTCCGCTGGCCTTGCTGGCCTATGGTGCGGCCAGGGATGAGTTATTTGACTTGAGAGAAATACTATTCCAGCGAAACGGGCTTTTCTATATCGTAGCATTTTCGTTTTCTCTCGGAACCATGGTGCTGGCCATCCTGGCCGCCCTTCTTCTGGCACCAGGGGCTGTATTCGAAAGTCAGGCCAATGCCGGCACGTTGATTCCATTGATTTCTATGGCCGTTGTAATGGCCCTGGCCGTCTACATCGGAGGCACGAATCCGGAGAACTCTCTGCATATCCTGGGTGCCGCGGCCCTTACATTGATGGGAGTCTATTCACTTATACTGGTGATTCTGGATCTGGGGTTGCCCATCATAGTTACCAGGCGATTGGAGCAATTGCTCTATTTGCTTTTCGCATTGATTCCATCCATACAGGCTCGATTCGCCTTTCGAATCATGAATCGTTCGCTGCCCGGGCTCTTCAGCGTTGTGGATTTTTTGACCGGCCTGACTGTAATTCTGGTCCTCACTCCATACTTCTTCGGTGGATTCTGGATACATTCCTTCGGTCTTATCGCTGAGGCTGGTCCAGGACTGCAGTTAATGGGGTTGAATGGATTTCTGGCACTGGGTCTCGTAATTTTGGGTTGGTGGAAGAAGCGAAAAGAGGAGCGCATAGAAAAGAGAGAGAACCTGGTTCTTCTGGCTCTGGCGCTGGGAGGGCTTCTTACTCTTTCGAATATACCGGCCACTCTTGGAATATCCCTGTATCCGCTGGGCTCATTTCAGTTTCTTCCCGGCCTTTTAATAGGCTATGCCATTCTTGGACATGGCGCTTTGCGAGTTCAGGGCGGGGCCGTGACAGTCAGTAATGTTTTTGTGGCGTTGTCGATGGTGGCCATTCTCGCAGTACTTTTTGTTCACGGAATATCTTTTGTGCCGAATACAGAGATTTCCCGGATTCTACTTCACCTGGCCGTGGTTGGAGTGCCCCTGGGACTATCTGCTTACAGCGGAGTTTTTGTGGGAACGCGCACCATTGCGCGAAGACTTGATGCAAGCTATAATGCGCTATCATTGGCAAAACAGGAGGCCGAAAAAGAGAAGCAGTTAGCCCTGGAGTCCAGCGATGAAGCTCGCGCTCTTGCAGAAATCGCCCGAAGGATCAACGAAACCACAGATCTTGATTCCATAGTCGACACAGTGTTTTCCCACATGGCTGAGGCGTACGGGGCCACACGAATCGCTATTCAACTCGTGGACGAAACCAAAAATCAGTTGTACACGGTGCACTATGATTTCCTGGGAGGGGAGCATACGGAAGCTCAAAGGGATTTCATACGGGACCTTGTGGTGCCGTTGGAGCCAGAAAGCGGCACACTTTTTAGAACCTGTGCCAGGCAACGTCCTCTGTATCTCCCACCCAGGGAAGGGACTGCCTGGTATGAGACACGGAGGATGGATGGAAGTCTGGAAATTTCCGAGATAGATCAGAAGATCGCATCCACCCTGGAGCTGGTTTCGCTGGCACAGTTCCCACTATTAATTCAGGGGAGAACCATTGGTGTTTTGTGGTGCTCCTTTGGAATGGCCCGAAGAAGCAAAAGCGATATTGAGTCCATGCTTCGATTTTGTAGCCAGATTGCAGGCGCCATCCACAGCTCCAGGTTGTTGAATCAGCTGGAGCTGCAGAGAAATGACATTGAAAAGGCTCGTTCCGAGCTGGAGAAGCTTGCCGGTATCTCACGACAACTCGGGGAAACGTCGGATTACCAGGAGCTGGTGGAGACGGTAGTGGGCTTCGTGTTCGAGGAATTCAACATAGATGGAGCAATCCTAATGATGGAGAATGGATCCCGGGAAAGCCTGGTTTCTGTTCATACTACAATGCCTGCCTCGGCGGACCCCAGGGTTCCCGAGTTTGCCCGATCGATTGAAGTGCCGCTGGATTCCGAAAGCGCACTGGCGCGCGTGTTTCTGCGCGGTCGGCCGTTGTATGCACCCAGGCTACTGAGCAATGCTTCGTTTCCTGCAATAGATGCAGATATCATTCAAAACCTTCAGCTATCCTGGTATCTTGCTGTGCCAATCATTGCTCAGGGAAAGTCCGTTGGGCTCCTTCTACTTTCAACTTACGATCGAAAAATCTCACTGGATCTGGAGCAAAGAGAGCGAATCCAGCGGTACTGTCAGCAAATTGCAGGGGCATTGTACTCTGCAACTCTGATCTCTGAGCTTACAGAGGAAAAGCAAAGGGCTCAGGATGCATTGCACGAGATTTCTGTACTCTCTGAGATGTCTCGCCGATTGAACGAAGCTGGCAGTCTGGATGATGTGACTGACTTTATTTTCGCCCATTTAAAACAAACTTTTGAGGCAAAGGCAGCAGGATTGCTGCTGGTTGATCAATCCAGGAAGAACCTGTTCACTGTAAGAGCTACCAGCAATGATCCCGGCGTTCCAGGGGGAGATAAGCTGGATTTCTCGGCGCCGCTTTCCGAGGAAGCGGGAACACTTTATCGCACATATTTGAAAAAGAGGCCCCTGTATATTCCGCGGGTTGCCGGGGACTTTGGTAGCGAAACGGATCGCTACATTGCAGAGACATTAAACCTCCAGGCTTTCGCTCACATTCCGCTGGTCAGTCAGGGAGAAACCATCGGAATAATCTGGATTGCTTTTGACAGTCGCAGAAGAAGCAGAAAGGAAATAGACCGCCTTGAGAGATTCGCAAGTCAGATAGCCGGTGCGGTACAGAAGTCCAGTCTTCTTGAGCAGGTTCTTCAGGCCAGGGATCTTGCAGAGCAGGAAAAACAGAAGGCCCTGCAGGCCAGCAACGAGTCGAGAGATCTGGCGGATTTTACTCGAAAGATCAACGAGTCTTCGGATCTAGAAGATATCCTGGACGAAGTGTTTCATCATATCCAGAGTACTTACGATGTGGACTCGCTAGTACTTCAAATGGTAGACGAGGCTCAAAACGAATTATACACAATGAAATACGCTTCCGACCGTTTGGAGCATGGAAGTGAGGAGGAGCTCTTTACAGCCAATCTCCGGATCCCGCTGCGAGAAGAAAGCGGCACCCTGTACAGAACTTTCCTGCGAAAAAGACCATTCTATATACCACCTCGAAAAGAGGATCCGGAGTATCTAAAAAAGAAATCCGGCGCAATGGTAACTGCCATCGATCGCGAAATCAGTACGCGCCTGGATCTTAAGTCTCTGGCGCAATTCCCTCTCGTCGTGCAAAAGGAAACCATAGGCATCCTGTGGTGTTCGTTGGGGGAGCGAAAGAGATCCAGTCATGAAATTGAGTCCATATCCCGTTTCTGTAACCAGATTGCCGGGGCCATTCATAGCACCAGGCTGATGGATGAAGTACGGGAGGAAAAGGAACGAGTGGAGCGCTCCAGGGAATCCACGGATGCTCTGCGTCAGCTGGCAGAACAGGCCAGCGCCACAACCTCCCAGTCCGAAATGGTGGACCTGGTTCTTAACTTTGCGGAGCAGCAGTTTGGCCTGGCATTTTTCGGCTTTCTGCTTCTGGATGAAGAAAGTCAGCGTCTGGTGCACTATCGGTCCCGAGCAGCAGCCAATGTGCCGGAGGAGGCCACAAGACTCATAAGGGATACCGGGATACCATTTGATGAACAGGAAAGCGTTATTGCCAGAGCAATTCTAAGGAAAAGGACTCTGTATTTGCCTCGAATTTCAAGAACGAGCAGAAGATTGGATGCAGCCCTGCTTATGGAAGGCAAAGCTCGCTCTGTAATTGCTGTGCCCATGTGGGTAGAGAATGAGCCAATGGGGGTTTTTCTGGCCTCTCAGTACGATCAACCCCTTGGATTATCCCGGGACCAGATTCATCAGATGGAGGCATTTTGCAACCAGGTGGCAGGCGTAATTCGCTCCACGCGACTTCTGGAGCAGGCAGAAATAGCACGTAAGGAAGCGGAAAGGGCCAGAGAAGAAACAGAAATCCTTGCCGACCTTGCGCGAGAGGCCAACCAGGCGACAACAATGATGGAAATTCTCTCATCGCTGCATAGTGTTGCGGGAAAGCACTTTGGGGCTGACTCTACAGTGCTCTGGGTCATCAATGAAAAGGACTCAGAAATAAGTCCGCAAGCTGTGCTCATTCGGAACCAGTCCTGGGAACCCCGGGAACTGCCAGAGCCTCTAAGATCGATCCCATTGAATCGTGACGGAGGTAATCTTTACATGACGTATTCAAAGAAGCGTGCTTTTCATTTTGCGGATATTAATAACCCCAGGATTGACAAGCTCATGATGCCGGTGGATCGTGCTGTCCGCGAATTTGCTGGAATGGAATGGTTCATCAATGTCCCTCTGATAGTGGAAGGGGAGGTTATTGGCATTCTGGGTATCACCGGCCCGGAATCAAAGCAACTATCGCAAGGCGAAATTTCATTTTGTGAAAGACTGGGAGCGCAGCTTGCTGGTGCTGTCCGAGCATCGAGTCTCCTGAAGGAGACCGCTATGGCCCGGGCCGAGTCGGATCGTTTGCTGGCAAACATCCTCCCGCTGGAAGTGGCGGACGAACTAAAGCGGGAAGGTCAGGTGCAGCCCAGACAGTACGAGTCTGTCAGTGTACTCTTTACAGATTTTGCCGGTTTCACAGCTGCCTCGGCTTCGATGAAACCGGAAGAGCTGGTTTCGCAACTGGACAGTTGTTTCAGCCAGTTCGATCAGATTGTGAAGCGAAATGGACTGGAAAAGCTCAAAACAATTGGTGATGCCTACATGGCCGCCGGCGGCCTGCCGGCTGAGAATCGCACTCATGCAGTCGATGCCTGCCTGGCCGCTCTTGAATTTCGGGAATTTATGAAACAGGTGGAAGAAGTGAGAGCTTCTGTTGGCGAAAGGATCTGGAAGATCCGAATTGGTATCCATAGCGGTCCGGTGACCGCCGGTGTTCTGGGCACCGATAAGTTTGCCTATGATATCTGGGGGGATACAGTGAATACCGCCAGTCGCATGGAGTCTTCCGGCGAACCTGGACGAGTCAATATTTCTCAGGAAACCTACGACCTGGTAAAGGAGTTGTTCGATGTGGAACCAAGGGGGAAAGTCCAGGCAAAGGGAAAAGGGAAACTGGATATGTTTTTTTTACAGGGAATTAAACCCGACCTGTCCGTGGACGGTGAGGGGCTCATTCCTAACGCACAGTTTGAATTAAAACGCCAGGCGGTTTAGGATCGCAGTATGCTCGTGGGCCAGGATTACCCCTCGGCGCGCGGCTATCCTTCCGTGTCTAGACGCGCGCTGCTCGCACGTCCTGTGCTCGCTCCCAGGGTAACCTTGGCCCACTACCAAAGGATCCCGAGTAAACCGCTAGTTATTGTGGAAATCGCTTCGCGATTTCTTCTTTTGAGAGTGGCCGGGTTCGGTTTATTGCACTAGACCGACTTTATGTGGGACGCTTCCTGGGTTGATCCTCGGGGGGGGCGGCTTATGGTGGTGGGATGATCTTAAGTGGAACTCGCGCCGAGCGGAGCAGGGCTGGTTCGGCTTATGGTGTGGCGGCGATTTTAAGTGGAACTCGCGCCGAACAGAGTGGGTCTGGTTCGGGTTATGGTGGCGGGATGATTTTAAGTGGAACCTGCGCCCAACATAGCTGGCCGGGTTCGGCTTATGGTGCTAAAACGATTTTAAGTAGAAACCGGGCCACGGCAGGCAGTGCGGCGCGGGTGGGTACGACTTATTACGCAGTGACGGCCTAAATGGAATATGGTCAGGCTCTCGGTGAAAGCGGCACGCTATTTCTGAAAACTCGATGATTGGTCCAAGCTCGGTGGTAGGGTGCTGGCAGTGAAACTTGCGCAGGGAGTGGGTCGGATAAATTCGCAGCTTGAGCCGGGCAATTGATCGGCCATCTGATTATCTCGCTCCTTTCTGCTGATCCACATTATGTAGCCCCCGCCGCCACCACCGGAGCCGATTTTCTGCTGACATAGAGGCTTATTTCTGGAATCTGGAGTGATGAGCGCAAAGCTGGACCCGGAACTGTTTCCAGAACCCAATCTGAAGTTATTCGATGACTTTTCTCCCCTGGATCGAAAATCCTGGGAAGAAAAGATCCTGAAAGACCTGAAGAATCCGGAGGACCCGGAGAAAGCGCTTCAGAAGCTGAACTGGAAAACGCGAGACGGAATCATACTGAGTCCTTTCTACCTTTCGGATGAAAAACCCGCTGGTCTGGAAAAGCATCTTCCCGGCGAGTTTCCTTACCTGAGAGGAATTCGTGCTCAGGGAAATGTCTGGCTTACCGAGCAGACCATCGACTTTTCTTTGCATCACAATGAGTCGGATCTGGATGCACTGCTGGAAGAGTTCTACAAACATGAGCTGGGTAGCATCAGACTTCTTGTAAACGATGCCTCTTATGTAGGCCATGCTGCTCAATTTTGTGAAAAGATCGATCTAAATCGCGTTTCGGTAAATCTGGATCTGGAAGTGCATCTTAAAGATGCCCAACCCCTGCTGAAATGGGCTGCTACCAAGGATGCAAATAAAGTCCTGATTTCTGTAGATCCTCTGGCCAGGTATCTGCGAACCGGAGCCGTTGAAACATCCACTCTGGAAACGGAGCTTCGAGAGGATCTGGATGCAACTGCAGCCTATCTGGAAAAGGACAGCCGACCTTTCCTGGGAGTTAGTGGCCATCTGTTTCGCTATGCCGGTGCAAACAACATTACCCAGCTAAGCCTTACTCTTTCTCTGGGAAGCTTCTATATATCTGCACTTCTGGATCGCGGGCTGAGTCTGGCCAGCGCACTCAGAGCTACCCATGTTCGAAGCGCCGTTTCATCCAGCTTCTTTCCGGAAGTAGCTCAGCTAAGAGCAGCGCGATATCTCTGGTCGCAGATCGCCAGCGCGTATGCCAACGAAGTATCGAAAGCAGGAAGCGAAACCGGCGATTGGAAAGCGGCCGCAGCACTTTATCAATCTACGGAAACATCTGTTTTTGAACTATCGGCTCTGGACCCCTATACCAATCTGCTTCGCTCTACCACGCAATCTATCAGCGCAGTTCTGGGAGGTTCCCAGAGACATACAGTGCATCCGTTTCATCTAATTACAGATCGAGAGGATGCCTTCTCCAGAAGGATGGCGCGTAATATTCAGAATCTAATCCGTCATGAAAGCTACCTACAACAGGTGGCGGATCCGGGCGGAGGTGCTTATTATCTGGAAAAACTAACCGATGAACTGGGATCGGCTGCCTTTCAGGACTTTCAGAATCTCGAGCAGGCCGGTGGATTCCTGGAAGGTCTGAAATCCGGAAGCATCCAGAAGAATCTGGCGGAGCAACTTTCCGATGCTCTCAAAAATGTATCTTCCCGACGCTCCATTTACGTTGGAGTGAATCAGTATCCTTCCCTGAAAGAGGATGTGAAGGAAAAACGATATGATCCGTATACCGGCCACTGGGTGAACGGAGTTCAGCTGGAAAGCGATGATGCGAAAGGAAAGGCCATTGCTCCTGTGCGATTCGGCAGGGCGACGTCTGGATTTGAAGATCTCAGGATTCATTTTCAGAGTGTAGCAGCCAGCAAGGGTTTTCGTCCTCAGGTTCTGCTGGTGCCTGCCGGAAAGCTGGCCATGCAAAGAGCCAGAGCTGCCTTTTCCCAGAACTTCCTGGGATGCGCAGGATTTGCTGTGGAAGATCCGGGTTCGCTGGGCGAAGTTTCTTCAGCCGCAGAGTTTTTGAAGGATCGCATTGCGAAGGATTCCTCCATTGTAGCGCTTACACTGTGTTCCAGCGATGAAGAATATGAAGCACTGGCAGATGCCGTGCTCCCTATTGCTTCAGAAAAAGGACTTCCTGTGATTGTTGCGGGAAGTCCAGAGAATCGGGACGCGCTGGAGTCAAAAGGCGTGATTGAATTTATTCACTTGAAGTCCAATGTATTTGGAACACTGGTAGAGCTACAAAAGCGAATTCTGGGCTCAAGCGTTGGTTCGCATCAGAGAGAGCAATGAAAGAATTGCAGGAAGGAAAAATGAAGCCTGATTTTAATAAGGTGAATTACTCACCCATTACCGCAGGAGGAAATGCAGACCATCCTCCATCCGATGACGTGGCCATGAATACTCCGGAAGGCATCCCCGTGCAATCCGCCTATGGAGCCGATGCATTAACAGGTCTTGAGCATCTGGACTTTGGCGCTGGTGTAGCTCCCTATCTTCGCGGCCCGTATTCTACAATGTATGTGACCAGGCCCTGGACCATTCGCCAGTATGCCGGGTTTTCTACAGCCGAAGAATCCAACGCATTCTATCGTCGAAACCTGGCTGCTGGCCAGAAAGGTTTGAGCGTTGCATTTGATCTGGCCACTCATAGAGGTTACGATTCGGATCATCCGCGAGTGGTGGGCGATGTAGGAAAAGCAGGTGTGGCCATTGACTCCATCCTGGATATGGAAGTTCTGTTCAATCAGATTCCTCTGGAAAACGTTTCTGTTTCCATGACCATGAACGGTGCGGTTATTCCAGTGCTGGCTTTCTTCATTGTTGCTGGAGAAGAGCAGGGTGTTCCGCCGGAAAAGCTTACCGGTACCATTCAAAATGATATTCTTAAAGAATTCATGGTGCGAAATACCTATATTTATCCGCCAGCTCCTTCCATGAAGATCATCGCCGACATCTTCGCATATACATCTTCGAAGATGCCTAAATTTAACTCCATCAGCGTTTCTGGATATCATATGCAGGAAGCCGGGGCCACGGCAGATCTGGAATTGGCCTATACTCTGGCGGATGGTCTGGAGTATCTTCGCACGGGCATGGCTGCAGGACTGAGCGTGGATGAATTTGCTCCCAGGATTTCCTTTTTCTGGGCCATTGGCATGAATCAGTTTATGGAAATTGCCAAGATGCGAGCGGGACGTTTGCTGTGGTCTAAACTTGTAAAGCAGTTCGATCCCAAGAATCCTAAATCCATGGCTCTCAGAACTCACTGTCAGACTTCTGGATGGAGCCTTACCGAACAGGATCCATACAATAACGTAGCCAGAACTTGCGTGGAAGCTCTGTCCGCTGCTCTGGGGCATACCCAATCGCTGCATACAAATGCTCTGGATGAGGCCATTGCTCTTCCTACAGATTTTTCTGCACGAATTGCTCGAAACACACAGCTCTTTTTACAGGATGAAAGCGACATTACCAGAGCTGTAGATCCCTGGGCTGGAAGCTATTACGTAGAGGCTCTTACCAATCTTCTGGCCAGGCGGGCCTGGAAGCTGATTCAGGAAGTGGAAGATCTGGGCGGAATTTCCAAAGCCATTGAAACCGGACTTCCGAAAATGCGAATCGAAGAAGCTGCTGCCAGAAAGCAGGCCAGAATCGATTCCGGAAGAGACGTTATCGTTGGTATAAATCGCTTTAGAAGCGATGCTGAGGATCCTCTGGAAATCCTGGACATTGACAATACTGCAGTGCGAAAATCTCAGATCGAGCGCCTGGAAAGGCTGCGAAAAGAGCGAAATCCCGAAGAATGCCGCCAGGCTCTGGAAGCGATAACGAAATGTGCAGAAACCGGAGAAGGCAACCTGCTGGATCTGGCTGTGCAGGCGGCTCGCAAGCGTGCCAGCCTGGGCGAGATTTCCGAGGCAATGGAAAAAGTTTTTGGACGATACAAGGCAGTTATTCGTAGTATATCGGGAGTGTATTCTTCTGAGATTGAAAACAACGAGGACTTCAAGCGAGCTACGTCCCTGGCAGACGAATTCGCGGAGAAGGAAGGGCGCAGACCCCGAATTCTCGTGGCCAAGATGGGTCAGGACGGCCATGACCGCGGTGCCAAAGTAATCTCCACCAGTTTCGCAGACCTGGGATTCGATGTGGACATCGGACCTCTGTTTCAAACCCCGGAAGAGGTGGCTCGCCAGGCCGTAGAAAACGATGTACATATCCTGGGGGTCTCCTCCCTGGCTGCCGGCCATAAAACCCTGGTTCCCCAGGTGGTGGAAGAACTGAAGAAACTGGATCGCTCCGACATTCTGGTTGTAGTGGGAGGAGTAATTCCACAGCAGGATTACGACTTCCTCTATGAAGCCGGAGCCGCTGCGATCTTTGGACCGGGCACGGTGATTCCACAGGCGGCTGCATCCATTCTGGAAATCCTTCTGGGAAAAGAGCCTCAGGCACAGGCTGGTTAATGGCCCCATTCAATCCACGGCTGCTTTCTGATGGCCTGAATCGTGGGCCCAGACGAAAAAGCGCTGCGGAGTATATAGACGGAGTGCGCGCGGGTAATCGCGTGGTGCTCAGTCAGGCCATTACCCTTACAGAAAGCACGCGACCGGAAGATCAGGAGCTGGCATCCGAAGTGGTGCATGCCTGTCTGCCCCATGCAGGAAACTCCCTTCGCATTGGAATTACCGGCATTCCAGGGGTAGGAAAAAGTACCTTCATTGAATCCTTTGGCAAGTTACTTCTGGAGCGAGGCCATAAGCTTTCTGTGCTTGCCATCGATCCGTCTTCTGAGCGAAGCAAAGGCTCCATTCTGGGTGATAAAACTCGCATGGAAGCTCTTACCAGAGAACAAAACGCCTACATTCGCCCCAGCCCATCCGGCGGATCTCCGGGAGGTGTGGCCAGAAAGACCCGCGAAAGCATTATCCTTTGCGAAGCGGCGGGCTTCGATCGCATACTTGTAGAAACTGTAGGAGTGGGTCAGGGCGAGACCATTGTTCATTCCATGGTAGATTTCTTTCTACTGTTAATGCTGCCCGGTGCAGGGGATGAACTGCAGGGAATGAAGCGCGGCATTATGGAGATGGCGGATGGCATTGCTATCACCAAATCCGACTCCGGTAACGACAAGAAGGCCAAGATTGCAGCGGCGGACTATCGACGGGCTCTGGAACTATTTCCTCCGGCGGATCATGGATGGAAGGCTGAAGTGATACTGACCAGTGCTGTCACCGGAATGGGTCTGGATGAAGTGTACAGTCTCCTGGAAAACTTCCTGGATTCCATGAAAGAAAATGGTCACTTCGATAAGCGCAGGAAGGGCCAGGCTGTGTACTGGATGAATGAGTATCTGGGTGAACTGATTCGAAATCGCATTCTGGAAAATCGCGAATCCAGGGAATACAGAGCCGAGCTAAAGGAAAGGGTAATCGCAGGTACTCTATCTCCCTTCGAAGCGGCGGGCATGCTGCTGGACCATGCATTGAAAGATCGTTCCTGAATGCTGGGTCGGCACCCACCAGGCCTGATTTATCACTGGACAATATTTCCATATAGATGCAGCATCAGACCATTCCCGGTGATTCTGTGCAGTACCGAGTTCATATGTAATGTGTGCAGATTATCCGGATTCTATAAGGAGAACATCATGCGAAAGTACATTGCTCTTGCCTTAACTGTTTTTCTGGTTGGGGCCACTTCCATCCAGGCACAATCGAAAGAAGTAACTATCTCATCCATTCCCGCCTCTGCAGATGAGTTTATTCAGATGAGGGACAGACTGGCCACTACTCCCGAGGGAGGTGCTGCCATGCTTATTGTGGCTCTCATGGGTTTTTCAAAAAGTGAATCCCTGGGTATGCAATTTCTAACTCTGGCTCTGGATCAAAGAAACGTTGGGTCCGGAAATGCTTACAAAGGCTACGCACCATCTTCCAGCATCATGTATCATGTAAATCGACTGAATCGCCAGAATGTATGGTGGTACACTCCGTTTGCCTACGTAGAAGGAGCTACAGCGGAGAGTAACTACAAGGTATCTGCTCCCTACACAATCATTACTTCGAGAAACAAATACAGCGGCGATGAATCCTCGGGTAAGGTGAAGGTATTTGTAAACGTACACGGATTCAGTCCTCGTCCCATTACTGTTGCGAAAAACGATAAGGGAATCTGGAAGGCGTATGAATGTTCCTCTGTGTTTGTAAATGTACCGGCACCGGCCAGCGCCAGTAGTTCGGATCCCCTGTGATTGAGGTACTGTGTAATCCTGGACTCTGATTGGTGATAAGTTAATGCCGGCCGGGGAGGAGTCCCGGCTGGTCCAGACTTTGATCTGGTGGAATGCCGTGACCGTTACACTCATATCAGGTCTGCGATTTTTTTGAATCAACGAAAGTCAGCAGCCCGGTTGTGCTGCGAACTTCAGCCGGGCAGACCGCAGACTTTAACTTCCTAAAACAGGAACGGTCCCATCCCAATCCTTGATGTTGCTGGCCTGTTCCTGTAACCCCTTGATTCGTTCAATATAGAGCGGCAGGATCTGGTCTTCAGGAGCCTTCTGAGCTAGCTCCGTAAATAGCTTCAGCGCACCGGAAAAATCCCCTCTTCGATACAGCTCCATCGCTTCATTATAGCGATTCATGATGCGGCTTTTCTGGAGTAATTGCTCCGGCGGATCTGCATCGAATATTTCATAGATTCTGGTACTCTGTTTCTTTCCTCTCAGGTATACTTCATCCACCTGTCTGGAATGGAAAATCCCATGTCCCAGTTTCTCCATGGTAGAGCCGGAAATGAGGATAGGGCATCCGTAATGAGTGGTGAGGCTTTCCAGTCTGGAGCAGGTGTTAACAGTGTCGCCAATAACAGTGGTATCGATTCGGCTGGGACTACCTACTGTACCCAATACCAGATCGCCGGAATTGATTCCGATTCCAAAGCCAGGGAGAAATCCTTGATTTGTATCGCGCAGAGATTGAGCAGAGCGGGCCAGCCGAGCCATCTCAATGGCTGCAGAAACGGCACGCTGTGCAGAGTTCATATCCCGCGAGCTGGAACTACCTTCCGATGAGCCACTCCTGGTTTCATCAGAGAAAAGGGAAAGGATAGCATCACCTACATATTTATCAACGAAACCTCCCTGCCGGTAGATGCATGGTTCCATCTGCTGTAGATGATCGTTCAGTAATGAAAAAGTCTCCTGGGGTCCGCTGCCTTCGCTCAAAGTAGTAAAGGAGCGAATATCACAGAATAAGACGGTCATTTCGCGCAGTACGGAATCTCCCACCCGTACATCCACCGCTGAATTTCGACCCAGGTGATTCAAGAATTGAGTTGGAACGAATCGGTGGAAGGCATTCTTCTGCTCTGTAAGTTCAATGTTCAATCTTTCGGATTCATTGTGGACCGTGAGGAATCGATTGGCCAGGATAAAGATCAAGCTCAAGATGCATGCCAGAAAACCGTAGGGCACGAGGTGAATTCCAGTATGAAAAAATTCACTGTCCAGAACTCCCCAGAAACCGGAGGCAATGAGAATAAAGATACTGAGACCAAACAATAGCGAGTCGCGTCGCCTGGAAAGGATGACCTTGCCGATGAAGTAAACAGAGTACAGCAATGCCGGAATGGCAGCATAGTGAAATGCTTTCAAAAGCAATTCGGTGTAGGGAAAGGGAACCACCAGCGTGAGAAAAGCTATGGCAGAGAATACTACAGCAAAGATTCTGAGGATGACCGGACTTCTTCGCTCGGCAAAAAAGTATGTATGAACAAAAAAGAAGAATAGCGGGATTTCCATTGTCTGACTGAAGTATTTGATTCGATTGATCCAGGAAGTCTCCGCAATCGCACGATGAATCTGCAGGGTACCTGTGACTGAATCCAGAGCCAGAGCAAAGCAAAACAGACCAAAGAACAGGTTGTATTTATCCTGATTTCTTCGCGAAAAGATTACCAGGTGGTACAGGCCAAAAAAGAGATAAACGGTGCTAAGTACAATGCGCAATGTATCTGTATGGGTTTGTTCCAGGTAGGACAGTGGAGCTATTTCATAGCCTCCAGAAAAGATTAGCCCATGGTTTCCATTCGCATCCAGGTTGGTAGGATGCTGATAGCCAGCAAAGTGAATCGTCAGGATATTTTCGCCTGGTTTCAATGTGGCGTTGTTCAGCGGCAAAGTAAGATGTCTGTAGATTTTTCTGTACTTTAACTCGGAGTCATTATCCAGGATCATTTGATCCTCTACCAGTTTTCCGTTTACATAAAGAGTCCATGACTCTCCGATCCACGGAAAATGGATTCCCATCGGTTGATTCAGGGTATCCTTACTCAGCGTAAAGCGGGTCTGCATGGTGCTGTGAATCAGGGAATCCCCGGTGGGAAGCTCCAGAACTTCGTTCAGGATGACTGGAAAGGAGTTTATCCTGCGAGAGTCCTTCAAGGCTGACGGGGGAAGTCCCTGTGGGTAGTCCGTTTCAAAGCCCTGAACCAGCGTCCATTCCAGTTTTTCCAGGGGAATAGTATCTATATTCTGGTGCGGACTGCAGCCGGATGTTATCAGTAAGAGCAGAATTCCTGAGTAAAGATATAGGACCCATCTGCGAAATATACGAGACATTATAGTACTTTCAATTAGCTGCTTCCAGGAGATCAACTTTAAATTGCTTTCGTCAGATTGAGCGGCCCCTATAATTACTTGACCGTAACCTGAGAATGGGCGCTACAGAGGTATGCTCAGCTATCAGACAAAGATGATTGTAAGCATCAGTCTGCTAGCCGCTGGAATATCTGCTACCTCTTCCTATATTTTCTACCAGACCATCCAGAACCATGTCTGGACCCAGACTGCTGCAAGGCTGAAGGATATTGGCCGAACTGGACAGTTTCTTCTAACAGTGAAGGATCGAGAATCCATTCAGAATCTGGACAACCTTTCGGAGAAGCTCAGTGAAGCCAGACCTCCGGAATTGCTACAGTCCATTCGTCCGGGAGAGAATCTGCAGAGTCTTTCGGATGCAAATCGTCTGAAGCTTGAGTCCATGCCAGAATACCAGCGCCTGGTTCAGGTGATGAGGCAGATCAAGAATTCTACCAGGCATCAAATTCCTGAACCGGGAACTGAGATCGCACAGAAGATTGATCCTGGAGATCCTCCTCTACTGCGTTACGCCTACATACTGGTTCCAGTTCCAGAGTCTCCGAATCGTAGAATCCTGAAGTTTATCGTAGATGGAGACGATCAGAGGCTGGATACAAATTCGGATGGTATTATTGAAGCAGATGAAGAAGCCACCCAGATTGGCATGCTATATAATGTATCTGCTCAACCACAGATGCTAAAGGCCTTTGAAGGGGAAGCCACCGCAAGTACGGAATATTATCGGGATGAATGGGGAGTCTGGCTTTCTGCCTACGTTCCCATAAAGGATGTTAATGGCCAGACATTTGCGGTGATGGGCATTGACCTGTCTGCAGAGAGCGAGTTCAGTCTGGTGAATCGAACCAGGAGAATACTGGTAGCTGTGATTCTGATCAGTGTATTTGTTGCCGGTCTTCTTGGATTGATCATTTCCAGAATTCTGTCCCGCCCTCTGCTGGATCTTACGCATGCCGTGGAGAAGGTTCAGAACCGGGACTTCAAGGTTCGGCTAAAGACGAAATCCGGAGATGAGTTTGGACGGCTGGCCCAGGCATTCAATTCCATGGTAGGCGAAATTGAAAGCTATACACTTCACATGGAAGACATTGTAATTCGCAAGACCGGGGAGCTTCGTTCAACGCTACGTAGAGTAAAGGATCTAAAGAATCAGCAGGATTCGGATTATTACCTGACCACAATGCTGGCCAATCCGCTACTAAAGAATGGAAATACAAGCGAAACGGTCCATACCGATTTCCTGATTGAATACAAGAAGAAGTTCAAATATCAGAAATGGGAAGCCGAGCTTGGAGGGGATCTATGCGTTACCGGGAATCTGGATTTCGACGGAGAGAGTCATACCTTTTTCTTTAACGGCGATGCCAGCGGAGGTGCGCTTCAGGGTGCAGGGGGCTCCTTGATCATGGGAGCTCTGGTGAACTCCATTCTTGTGCGGGCCACCGGTCATAGATTAACCGATGCAGCAGGATGGATGGTGGCTACCCTCCAGGAACTGCATCGAGTGTTTCAAGAATTCCAGGGAGAAATGCACGTTGGCTGTGTGCTGGGTTTGATTCATGATCGATCCGGAAATCTACAATATGTGAATGCAGGACATCCCAGGTCGGTGCTATATAGCAATGGGTTGACTCGTTTTCTCGAGAATGAGGTATATGCGAAACGTATTGGACAGGAGGGATTCAAACTGCAAGTGCAAAGGTTTCAGCTGGAAACCGGGGATGTTCTTATTGCAGGTTCCGATGGTCGAGATACCATTCTACTGGGAAAACAGCGAAACGATGAAAAGATCATCAACCAGGATCCAGATCAATTTCTCGATGTTGTGAGAAAGGGGCGAGCCGAGCTACATGGAATTCGGGAAGTTCTATATTCTCTGGGCGAGCCCACGGATGATATTTCCATAATGCGAATTGCATACAGGGAAACAGTGCATCCAGCAGGGGCATCCGCAGGAAGCGAAAGCCTGGTTGATGAAGTTGAAAAACTGATTGAACTGTCAGAATACGAAACAGCGCTTTCTCTTCTGGAAGGAATGGAAGATGAGAACTTCTTCAAGCATTACTATTCCGGGCTGTGTTACTCGCGAACCGGCAACCAGGCCAGAGCCCTGGAAAGTCTGCAGGAAGCGAGAAATCTGGTAGGGGAGCGAGCCAGCGTACTCTACCTTCTGGGGCAGGTGTATGCCGAAGCCGGCCGTCGCTTCGCCGCCATCGAAGTATTACAGAAGGCTGCATTCCTGCAGCCAGAGGATGATCGAGTAAAGGCACTGCTGGATAAACTACAGAATGAATCCGGTGAAATGAATTAACCCTGGAAAGCGTTTGACCGCAGGTTGGACTACGAATTCTCGTAGATTGTGAGACAACCGGACGCCAATAAAGAATCCAAAAGACTGGCTGCACTGGAAGCAGTGCGTCATGTAAAAGACGGGATGGCGGTCGGGCTGGGAACCGGGTCCACGGCTGCACTGGTTATTGAAGAGCTGGGCAGATTGCAAAATACCGAGTCCTTGAATTGCGATTATTGCGTAACGTCCTATCAATCCATGCAATTGGCGCTGGAGGCAGGACTGAAGGTTTTCCCGGTGGAAACGTTTCAGTCTCTAGATATTTCCATCGACGGAGCTGATGAAGTGGATCCTGCCTTGAACCTGATTAAGGGAGGTGGGGCCGCCCATACCCTGGAAAAGATTGTGCACTCATTGTCTTCATCCTTCATCTGCGTTGTAGATGGATCCAAACTGGTATCCAAACTTGGAGAGAGAACTCCGGTACCTCTGGAAGTGCTACCCCAGGCCATCAATGTTGTACGTCATGAACTGGATCGTCTGGGGGCCAGAGAAGTAAGCCTTCGCATGGCCTTGCGAAAGGATGGTCCGGTGATTACAGATCATGGAAACTTCGTTCTGGATGTAAGATTCGAATCCATTCATCCAGAAGCGATGGAGAAGGAACTTAACTCTATTTCCGGCGTAGTGGAAAATGGAATATTCGCAAAGTGCAGGCCGTCCGAAGTGATCGTAGGTGAGTCCTCTGGAGTGCGAACGCTTAAACCCTGATGCTTGGTACTTCGGGAAATACTACAATACCGGAAGTAGGGGGACGAATCCCCGGCGATACGGTGCATGCTGTCTCGGTCAGTCTTCCTCACGTAGCGGATGTAATTGGCTACGAAGAAAAAAGATCTGAAACCATGAGTCGAATCAAATCAGGTTATCCTCGATTTGTGGCCCATCCTTACGTTACAGAACTGGTCTCCTATTTTCAGCCTTCCTTTGCAGAAACGCCATGCGTTGTAGTTTCCTCCAGGCGTGCTGCCAGTGATTTGTTTTCCTGGGCGAACTACCAGACAAAGACCATAGAAGAAGATGGAATCGTTGCCTTTCCTTTGCCGGAAGACGAAAAGCAGGCCTCGCACCTTTTAAGTTACATTCAGCATACTGGTTGTCTCGTCAGTTCCAGGCGAGCGGAGAGATTTCTATTGGATCGTAAGCTCCTGCTGGATGAGCAGAAAGAAGAAAGGGTAGCCCCGGGAACCGGTGAGGCTCTGGTTCAAAAGGAAATGGGCCGATTGAATGGTCTGTCCCAAACAGATGTATTTCTGTCTGCGAGCGGCATGAATGGAATCTACGGAGCATTTCGTGGAATCCAGGAAATCCAGAGGGCCAGAGGTCGCGATCTATGGATTCAGCTGGGCTGGTTGTACGTAGATAATATTCTTATTCTAGAGAAATTCTCCAGCAACTCCATAAAGATCTATGAGCTTAACGATTTAAGCCAGGTTCAAAAGGTGTTCCAGGAACATTCCGGTCGAATCGCAGGCATCATAACCGAGGTTCCCACCAATCCATTGTTGCAGACTCCCGACCTGGTAGAGCTATACAAACTCTGCCAGGAAGAAGGATGCGCTCTTCTGGCCGACATTTCCGTTGGTAGTTCTGTCTGTATTGATGCCATACCATATTGCGATGTGGCTGTAGAGAGTTTGACAAAATTTGCCAGCGGATCCTGCGATGTGATGATGGGAGCGGTGATGGTAAATCCTCAGTCCAGCTTTCGTTCTGAGCTACGGAATCTACTTCCAGAGTTCCTGGAAGCCCCTTTTGAGGCAGATGCCGATCGTATGGCCGCCAGGATCCCCGGTTACCGAGAGCGGATGATTCGCATTGGGGAGAATCTGAATGCTCTGGGCCGGCGCTGGAGCGAATATCACGGGGTAAAGAAGTTATATCGCGCGGATCAGGGGCCCTGGGCAGAGAATTACAGAAAGATTGCCCGCAGGCATAATGGCGAAGTTCTGCCCGGTGGAATGATTACCATGGAAGTTGGCTCATCCATGGAACGTGTGTATGATGCATTACAGATATTGAAAGGACCTTCCTTTGGAACAGATTTTACTCTGGTGATGCTGTATATGTATCTGGCTCATTACGACCTGGTGTCGACCCCTGAAGGCAGGAGTCAGCTAAAGGAATTAAACATGGACCCGGGCCTGTTTCGCATCTCCATAGGAATGGAAGATCCAGATTCTATCTATGATGCCTTTGAGCGAGCCTTCGAATCCGGCAGTTCCGTTACTTGAATGATCCCGGCTTCGCCTGCGAATCGGTGCTGAGGTTCTACGACCGTTCTGCGACCGATTGAGTGATTAGGTTCCCGGGCTGGCGGCTCGATCATATCAGTGGTTCGTATTAGAGAAGGCGAAACGTCAGGGATCCCCTGGAAGAGTGCCAGCCCTGAGGACCAGGGCTGGATCTTTTACGGTGCATACAGTCCAGGGCAAACCAGCAGGACTATCGCGCCGGAAGTCTGGCGTCCGGAGAGACCTTATCTCCCTTTTCGTAGAACATATGGCCTTTATCGATGGCTTTCTGGATTTCTGGATCCGGCTTGAGGGATCGGGTGCGGATCTTCAATTCCTTGAGAGCTCTGGGACTGGGAGGGACATTACTGTCGAATTCAGGGCTGTTTGGAATCAGAATACTGGGAATGGGAATTACGGGCTTCTTCTCATACTTCTTGACCAGTGCGATTATTCCGGGAGCGAATTCGTAATCATATTCATCGTGCCACTTTTGGAGCATTGAGATATAGTCCTCCGGAGGCTTGGCTCCTCGAACAAGCACCATCTCTGCAATGGCCAGGGTCTCCTCACTTCCTCCGTCGATTTCTCGAAACACAGCCCATCCACCCTGGAGGTCGATGGCATTCTTTTCGATTAGCATCTTTGCTATGTCGAACTGGCCGTAATTCATAGCCCATCCAAACTCGGTAAGTCCGCCACCGCATCCCTGTAGCTGCTCCGAGCTTCCGGAAGCGCCTGCCTCAATCAGTACGGTGGCCATTTCCTTACGATAATGCACAATGGCGTCTCGCAAAGGGGTGATGCCCACATAGTCCTGAGGCGAAGGTTTTGCTCCGGCCTTGAGCAATGCCTTTACGATGGCCAGGTTGTTGCTTCGCGCGGCATAGTGAAGCGGAGTGAGTTTTGACATCTCTTCGGCTTCATTAACGTTTGCACCGGACTGAATCAAGGCCTGAACTCGGGCCAGATCTCCGTTCCTGGCTGCATAATGCAGTGACTGTTTGTACGACGAGGGATCTTTTCCTTCCAGCATAAGGGCGATTTCGACCTGACCGTCCAGCCTGGCATAGTCAGCGGCTGTGCACTGTACATCGTAGTTATCGGAAATGCACCAGTCTCCCTTTGTCTTCTTTGTGCGGTCGGCTCCGCGACGAAGCAGTTCTTTCACCATTTCAATGTCTCCATTACTGGAAGCAGACATAAGGGCCGTGCGTCCGGTAGTAGGATCCTGCCAGTTTACATTGGCTCCTCTACGTATCATGTCCCAGGCAACCTTGCTCATCGCATCGCCCACTTCATCTACGCTGCGAAGCGCCCACATAAGGTTGGAGTAATCATCTCGATCATGTTTGTTTACATCGGCTCCTCGCTGGATGAGCCAGGCGGCTATTTCAGGGCTACCGCCATAGCAATAGGAGGCCAGGGTAAGGGCTGTTGCCCCACTGTCAGAACTCAGAGGATCGTTGATGCCCCAGCCCTGGGCAATGTATGACTGCACCAGAGGTAGCTGGAAACCGCAGATGGCTTCCGACATCTGATCGCCGGTGGGCCTGGCCTGCACGGAAGTTGCGAAAAGAAATAAAGTTAGAGCTCCGGCACTTAAGTACAGCTTTTTAATGATCATTTGAACATCTCCTGGAAACTAAGCCTTTAGACGGCAGTCCCTCCAACTTCGTTCCGAATGAAGATGCTTTCAAGCCACTTTATTTTGCCAGATTTATCCGCGATAGTAAGTGAGGTTTTCTGGCGCCAGGGGAGTGTTTCCCAGAATGGCATCGGAGGCTTTTTCAGCCATCATCACTACAGGTGCATAGATGTTTCCGTTTGTGATGATAGGCATTATGGAGGCGTCCACCACTCGCAATCCCTCCATTCCATGGACCTTCAAGGTGTCTGGATCTACCACGGCCATGGAATCCGTTCCCATCTTGCAGGTTCCGGATGGATGTAGAGCAGTTTCTGCATCCTCGGCCACCCATTTCAAGATCTGTTCGGGGGTTTTTACTTCCGGGCCAGGGGAGATTTCTCCTCCGTTGTAGGGCTTCATGGCGGGCTGATTCAGGATATCCCTGGCTCGCTCAATGGCTTCGGCCCATTCTCGCCGGTCCTGTTCGGTGCTCAGATAGTTAAATAGCACGGCCGGGTGCTCTGCGGGATCCTTTGACTTGATGCGAACATGACCTCTGGCATCGGAAAACATGGGTCCTACATGCACCTGGTAACCGTGGCCTCCTTCCGGTGAGGAGCCATCGTATCGTATGGCCAGGGGAAGGAAATGGAACATAAGATTGGGGTACTCTTCGGATGGATTGCTTTTGATGAATCCGCCGGCTTCAAAGTGATTCGTAGCAGCAGGTCCTTTGCGAAATAGCCACTGAAGCCCTATGAATGGTTTTCTCCAGAGCTTCAAAGCAGGATTCATGGACACCGGTTTCAAGCATTTGTACTGTACATACACTTCCAGATGATCCATTAGATTTTCGCCCACTCCCTTCAATTCATGGACCATATCAATACCCAGACCTTTTAGATGATCGGGATCTCCTACGCCAGAGAGCTGCAGTAGCTGAGGACTGTTGAATGCACCGGCGCACAGAATTACTTCCGTTCCTCTTACCTGATGCTTCTTTCCTCCCTTGATGTATTCTACGCCTACAGCTCGCTTACCTTCAAAGATGATCCTGGAAGTAAGTACCCGGCTGCGCAACTCCAGGTTCTTGCGATGCTTTATTGGATGATAGTATGCTCTGGCAGCACTCCATCGTCTTCCCTGTTTGACGTTCCGATCGAATAGGGCAAACCCTTCCTGTTTGAATCCATTTACATCGTCTGTGCGGGGATGCCCGGCCTGTTCTGCGGACTCCAGAAAGGCAGAAAACAGAGGATTGATGCCAGGGCCCCGTTCCAGCCACAGAGGACCTTCAATTCCGCGAAAGGGACGACTGCGGCTTTTTGCACCTACATTGTTTTTTGAGGATGGAGCTGGCTTTTCTGCCATGCAGGTCTCCATTCTCTTAAAGTAGGGCAGGCAATGAGCATAATCCCACTTTTCTAGCCCCGGAAGTTTGGCCCACTTTTCGTAATCCAGGGGATTTCCTCTCTGGAAGATCATACCGTTGATGCTGCTGGATCCTCCCAGAACTTTACCTCGCGCATGATATACTTTACGACCATCCATGAAAGGCTCAGGTTCGGACTCATACATCCAATCGTAATGCTTGTTTCCAATGGGGATGGTAAGGGCAGCTGGCATATGAATAAAAAGATCCCAGATGTAATCCGGCCGGCCGGCCTCCAGCATGAGCACCTGATTCGCTGGATTCTTGCTCAGTCGATTCGCAAGCACGCAACCTGCGGATCCACCTCCTACGATTATGTAGTCATACTGCTTTGCCATCTGGTTCTCCTTTCATTTTTTCGCTGGTTGGCCCTGACCGAAAATGGGCCTATTCCAGTCTATACGGAGAGTCTACGTCCCCGTTTTCCACAAATACGGTTTTAATCTGAGTATAGTGCCTCAGCGCTTCCATGGAGTTTTCGCGGCCTATGCCCGATTGTTTGTATCCGCCGAATGGAATTTCAATGGGCGTAAGGTTGTAATTATTTATCCATACTATTCCAGCCTGAAGGGATGCACTTACTCTATGAGCACGATTCAAATCTTTCGTAAATAGACCTGCCGCCAGCCCGAATGGGGTAGCATTCGCTCTGCGAATGGCTTCTTCTTCGCTATCAAAATTCAGGACGCTCATCACCGGACCAAAAATCTCTTCGCATACAATCTGCATTTCATCGTTGCATTCTGTAAAAACCGTAGGAGATACAAAGTTACCGGCGGACAGTTCCTCATGGCTGCGACCGGAGTCTTCTGAGGCCACCGAGGAAGGATTCAGATTCACAGTGTCTGATCCTATATACCTCTTCGCGCCGCCCTTTGTGCCCAGCTCAATATAGCCTGTCACCTTCTTGAAATGATTTCTATCGATCAAAGCACCAATCTGGGTTGCAGGATCCATGGGATCGCCTACAATGAGTTTCTCCGTGCATCGCTTCAGCTCTTCCAGGAATTCCTTTTCTATAGATGAATGCACGAATACTCTTGTTCCGTTGGAGCAAATTTCACCCTGGGTGTAGAAGTTGGCCATCATGGCAGCCTGGACGGCATTGGAAATATCAGCATCATCGAAAATCACCAGAGGCGATTTGCCGCCCAGTTCCAGGGTAACGTGCTTTAACGTGGCGGCGGCGCTGGCCATAATCTTTTTGCCCGTTCCCACTTCCCCTGTAAGCGAAATTTTATGAATGTCCGGATGAGCGACCATGGCTTTGCCCAGTTCTGCATCGCCCAGAAGAACCTGGAAAAGGCCATCCGGCAATCCGGCAGCCTGGTAAATCTCAGCCAGTTTGAGAGCAGTCATCATCGTCAATTCGCTGGGCTTGAAGATCATGGCATTTCCGCCGGCAAGGGCCGGGGCCGATTTCCAGCATGCAATTTGAAATGGATAGTTCCAGGCACCAATGCCTCCTACCACGCCCAGAGGTTCGGGCACCGAGTAGGCATAGTTCTTACCCAGAGGATAGTAATCGCCCTTTAAAAGAGCCGCGGCATGTGCGAAATACTCCACAGCATCGGCACCGGATACAATATCCACCGATAGAGCTTCCTGGATGGGTTTGCCTGTGTCCCAGACTTCCAGGGCAGCGAGCTCATCGTTCTTTTCGCGAATGAGTTCCGATGCCCTGTGTAGTATTCGGGCACGATCTGCAGGAAGCAATGCGGCCCAGTGCTTTTGGGCTGTCTTTGCATGCAGTATGGCCTCTTTGAGCTCTCCATCTCCGGCAACGGCTGCTTCACCAATCTTTTCATTGGTGGCCGGATATTCTATGGCCAGAAACTTGCTGGTATCTGTCTTCGAATACTGACCATTGATAAAGCTCTGGATTGTAATAAATTTCATTTATGAATCCTCGGAGGATGTTTCTCGCACTACCAGCGGTCTTGGAGGAGACCAGACATGGGTCAATCGGGAAACCAGCATGATAGTAACCATACTGGAAAGCATGGCTGTGGTTCGAAACGGGAAGTTTACCACTCCATCTTCGCCTATCATGGGGTAGGGCAAAAAGGTGGGAATACCCAGCACCGCTTCACCGCCACCCAGTCTAAGAAATAGAGCTACCAGAAATCCTACCAGGCTTCCAATGGCATTGGTCTTCTTGTCGAACAATGCCAGAATCAACTGCGGAAAGAGGATGCAATATACGAAGTCACTGCACAGAAACCAGAGTTCGTATACACTCTTTACCTGCAATGCGATCAAAGTGGCAGCTATTCCTACAATCCAGATGAGTCTTTTAATTACCTTTGGTATGCCGGAATGATTCTTCTTTGCGAAGAACGGCCTGTACACATTCCAGGCACCCAGCGAAGATGCAGATAAAATAGATGAATCCGCGCTGCTCATTACAGCGGATGCCAGAGCTCCCAGGCCAATGATGGCAATCACCGCAGGTGCCAGATTCTGCAATACATAGGGCAGCACTACGGCCGATACTTCCGGTCCTTCCAGTCCCAGAGCTGTCCAGTCCGTAGTAGCTTCAATCATTCCAATGATCATGGCAGGCATGGCAGCCACAATGCAAAGTACCCCGGCTCCTATAGACAGCCATCGCGCCACCTGGCCATTCTGGCTGGAAAGAACGCGCTGAAAATAGACATGCCAGGGGATTCCACCAAATATCAGAAGAAGTGCAGAGTCCCACCATAGAAAATAGGAATCGCCCCAGTTGGGATCTTTCCAACCTTCCAGGGGAGGAAATAGATTCGCCATGGGCCCCATTTCAGCTTTGTAGTCACCATAGATGCTACCCAGGCTTGCGCCATCCGGAATGAGAAATGGTATGGTTAGCCACAGTCCAACGATCAGGATACCCAGTTGAAGCACATCGGTATTGGCTACCGCTCGCATGCCTCCAATGGCTGTATAGGTGATGGCAATCAGTGCGGATAGAATAATAGCCAGATTGAAGTCGATGCCCAGGATGCTACCGAAGGTGGTGCCCAGAGCCGTAAGTACAGCTCCTGTCCAGAATACCTCTCCCAGCAGTGCAGGTATATAGAGAAGGGCCGTCATTTTGTCTCCGAATCGATCGGAGATTGGATCCAGTAACGTTGAAAAATTATAGGATCGCATCTTCTTCGCAAGAAAGATGCCGCCGAACATTAGACTCAATGCATAACCCCAGGGCGCCTGAGCCCAGGCCAGACCATAAACAGCCACTGACTCTGCGGTTCCGTTTATGAAGCCGCCACCTACCCAGGTAGCCGTCATGGTAAACAGTGCCAGGCCCAGAGGAAGGGAGCGACCGGCCAGGATCATCTCTTCTACTTCTTTTTCATCGGACAGTGTTTCGCGCTTTTTGCCACTTCGTGAGCCAACGTAGAACATGGCCGAATAGAACAGGCACATCACAGCGTAGCTGGGCCATTGAAATTCATCGCTTAGATTCTGAAGCAGAAGTCCAATCAGAAGTAGCGCGGAAAACACCAGGGTGGATGATACCAGAGGATGATGCACTACATATAGATAAAACCGATGAATGGGACTGCCTGCCTGAATCATGAATACTCCTCTTCTTCATAAGAGCGCGAATCCGGGTCAGAACAGACACCGGGTTCCCGCTTTCATGCGGATCTAAGATCCTGAACTGCAACTTAATGCTATTTTTATTGCCTGTTTCGGTCTGCAATGGTTCTGGACCATTTCTTCGGAAACCCCGGGGGGCTATTCTGGGCGATATGCCCGGTTGATACTTACAGCTAACTATGAGCAGACAGACCGAGAAGGCTTCAATAGACTGCTCGATTCCATTTCCAGGTCAAGGGATTTTATTCATCCGGAGCATAATGCACGGAGCTTTTAGCTTTCAGTTGACAGTACCCGGATGCAATCTACTAAATCGGATTCATGCTACGCAAATCCATGTTCTGGGCATCGTTTACGATTGTGGCTCTGGCTTTTGCATTTGTTGTGCTTGAGGCAGAGGAAACAGAAACCAGAATTCGGATGAGTACGATTTGCGGAGTGGACGACAGACAACCGGATGATGGTTATCCTGTGGCCAGGGTATATTTTAACGGTCGAGAGGAAGCTATCTGCACAGCATGGATTGCGCCCAATGGTTGGATGGTAACAGCCGGTCATTGCGCCTCGGGTAATTATCGTTTTGATGAGGTTCAGTTTCAGGTGCCTGCTTCTACCTGCGATGGGGACATTCAAAATCCACCTGCCGCTTTTCGATTTCCTGTAATTCAGGAATCCATTCAACATCGAGTGGATCTGGCCTCTACTCAGGACTGGGCTATCTTTCGCATTCAGACTAATGAAACCGGTATGCCAGAGGCTTTCAGAAAGGGAATGTTCTTTCGCATTAGCAATGAGCGCATTTCAAAGGACTCAAATCGGAATCTTCGAAACACAGGTTTTGGAGTGGAACTGCGAACCTTCCAGGGATGCAAAAACAGAAACAGAACCATGCAGAGTAGTGAGGCGAAAGCTTACAATAGTCCGGGATATTTGATTCATTTCGCAGACACCCATATGGGCAGTTCCGGATCTCCGTTGTATGTTAACAGGCAGGGTGATCTATTTGTTTACGGTACCCATCGCGGAGGTGGCTGTCCCAACCTAGCTACTTCCGTATTGAATCCAGGTTTTCTGGAAGCTCTGTCCATGGCCTGGGGAAGGCCCACTGTATTTCTGGATCACCTGGGCCCTCTTAGAGGGGAATCTACAGGTGGAATGGAAGCTCCCTATCGTGATTTTAAGAAAGCTGTGGAGCAGGTAGAGATGGATGGGGAATTGAGCATAGCTCCCGGAAGTTATTCGGTGCAGAACCTTCGTATACCCGATCGCCCATTTCGCATTCGCGCTCCCTTTGGTTCTATTTCAATCCATCAGAATTCAGGAGAATATCAATGAAAATCCGTATTGTAATTACCATTCTTGCCTCTCTTTTTTTGCTGATTCGCTGTAACGATGTGCCGGCCACTCAGGATTTTTCGGACGCCACAATGAGCGACGGAACGGTACTGGAAGTAACCCCGGAAGGCCATGTGCAGATTGGAGCCCGTGCAAGCCTGATTGTAGCTGCAGACGGAACAGTTCATATTCAAGGGCCTTTTTCTGTAGGAGATGCGCTCATTGTGCGCGATGGTCAGGTATTTATAAAGGATCTGCAACGAGATGAGAAGGCGGCGAAGCGGATACAAGAACTGGAGGAGCGTATTGAAACTCTGGAGCGCAGATTGATAACCCTGGAAGAAAACAGGACTCATCTGGACCTGACGGCTCGCTAATCAGGGCATTCGCATAGTCTATCGAAGAAATCAGAGGCCGCCGGTATTACAGAGCGCCAGCTTATCGCAGACCCATACGGGCAATCGGCAGAACAGAGCGCCAGCGTATCGCAGATCCAGACAGCCGCTAGAATAGAATACAGATCTGTCGCTCCAGTACAATCATCTTCTGGAAAAGGCGACCATCAGGCCAGAGGCTCGGGCAGCTGTTTTGGGTCCATAGCCGTAGGCGAAAGGGAGATGCTCGGAACCCTGGCCGTAGGCACGAATTAAATCCTGCTGCGGATAAACTCCCATTCCAGGTAGAGGATAGCGATAGGTGCCATAGAGCGTAATATCCCAGCGATCCCGATCGAAGCGGCCATAGGGAATGCCGGAATCGTCCTGAACGATGACCTCGGAATGTTCCAGGAGATACTGGGCTCCGGCCTGATGAGCCGGTCTGTGAAACAGATAGACAGCAGCCTTCATCATTACAGCTACTTTTCCCAGGCTTTGGATATAGCGTCCCCTGGCAGTGGACTCCGAAAACAGATCATTGTCGATTCGGGTGGAGTGATAAAACAGCTCTTTCTTTTCATCGGTGTTTCCATCGATGAAGCTAATTCTGTAACCGGGCAAATAGCAGGGATTGGACTCTGTTACCAGCTTGCCCTGCTCATTGATGCAGGTCTGATCCACGGATTCAATTCGATGACCCAGGCGAACCAGAAAGACAGACACAGTGGGCAGGGTTCCATAGAATCCATACTTTTCCGGATTCATATACCAGTTCATCCACCGGGAAAAGAAATAGCCGGTCAATGCAATGTTACCCAGCATCTTTCGCACAGAATACAGCCCTTCCTGTAACTGCGGATCGGTCATGCTATCCGGAGCCGGCATGCGACCTGGTTTCTCCATCGCAATCATGATGTATCGTTTGGCGTCCGGATAGATGAGCTTGAAGTTCAATAGATCGCCACCGCTTAAAGGATACAGTGCGGTATCGGTTTTGATCCCATCCATGCGAGGCGAAAGTTCCGCTCTCCACCAGGCAGTCATGGGAGCCACTCTCTTTTGATCAACAGTGGTCCAGAATGCATTCATCTGTCTTACATGATCCTGGTAATGCGGAAGCCGGATAATTCGGGCAACCTCAGGTTTTTTGCGAAACTCTTCTGAAGTGGGTAATCCGGCCAGAAAAAGAGCACGTTCATGCCACTCCGAGTACTGGGCTTCTTCAGGGTTTTGCTTCTCTACCTGGCTGGTGTTCTGCTGGCAGGCCAGCAGCAAAATGGCTATTAGGGAGATACCAATTCTATGCATTTAGAATTCCTGATTCTGAGTTCGCCGCTGGAGGCTATCGATGGATATTATCGGACTCTGGCAGCCAGGATCTGCAGTTTTCCACGAAAACCCTTGTCTGAATACCGTACTTTCTTTGCGCTCTTTTTCCTTTAGCGTCGTCTAATCCAGAGTGGGGAGAACCCTGCTCAAGCTGCTCCAGAATCGGATTTTCTTTGAGTAGCTATGGGCCCCCCGGAGAATTGGATGCATATTTTCTACTTTACCATCTCTCTGGACTGCTGGGCCAGAGCCTCGCTTACCGAGGAGGAGATTCAGCTTTTGAATGAAGCGAATAGTAGAAAGCACTATTCCGATTTGCTGGATCTTATGGTCTAACGCTTAACCGGAAATCTGAATCCATCCCTTTTTGATCCAAACCCGGCCCTCTCCAGAGCTAAACTTTTATCCTTCACTGAGCCCGAGTCCGCCCAGGATTGGCCTATTCTGAGCCACTGATGGCCGCTGTGCTGCCCTGGGCCCGGAGCAATCCAGACCCGGAGCATTCCAGAGCCCGCAGCATTTCAGAACCCGGAGTATGCCTGCTGGTCTGTGGGTGCGAACATGTTTCGAGAGAAAAAACGCAACGTGGAAAGCCGCAAAGAAGTTTACTTACGGCTACTTCTTTTGGGATTGGTAGGCCAGTTAGGCGATGCGCAGTAGAGTTCCACTGTGCGAGTGGTATAGATGCCGCCTACCCAGAAGTGAATGGCAAAGTCTATCCAGTCTCTGGTAATTACCACCCTTCGTGGATTCTGGTCACAGGAATGCTCTGCCGGACTGGATACAGGGATCAGGCCAGCGATGACGCTTCCGTATCTCTGATCCACAGCCGCGGTCGGTTCATCGCCCACGCCAGGCTGGCCAAAGTTAACCACGCTGGTCTGGCATTGAACCAGAAACAAAAGCGATAGAAAGACAGTTGGCCATGTTAACCTGGATAACTTGCCTCTTTTATTGCTGTTTGCGATCACGATTCAGGCTCTCCTTTATTGCAGGTAATTCGCATGGTTCGCGGCGCAAATATTCCCAGAGTCACGTTTTCCAGAATTCCATCCATGAGACTGCTATAATTATATACTTCCAGGACTCCTTTTTCCGGGCACAGATCCTGAGCTTGATACTCGATTTTGTCCGGAGACAGGCCCCAGAACCAGAATACCTCATCCTGTTCTACAACCTTTGTTTGAAAGGTCTGACCGGCGCTGTTTTCGGCTCCTTTGCAATCGCTGCATCCATCGAAGCGGATTCGGGCATGCTGACACTGAGAAAGAAGAAAAAGAAGAAGAGCGCTGGCCGCGAGGAAGATCAACCTGGGCAGGCCAGCCTTACGAATTGGGGCTTCACCTGCGCCGGTTACGCTATGTGAAGCACCTTGTTTGCCGTAACTCCTGATTCCCTTCTCTTCCGGCACCGGGCCTGCACCGGCATCTATCTCTGCGAATTCGTTATGCGCAAATGCTCTACGATGATCCCTTTCGCCTGGAATACCTGACCTCTGAAGCATATCAGTCTACCTCCCGGTAAACGTTGATGGCTGCAGAGCCGGTGCCTACCACTACATAGATGTAATTGCTGATTCCATCATTGATGGAAGTGCTGGAGAAGATCTTCGTATGTCCATCCCCGAATCCGTTGGTATGTCGCTGGGTAAAGTTTCCACTCCCGGTTAGTGACGAATCGCTGGTGCGATACACCTGGATTCCATCGGTGGGGTTGTCGAATCCTACGTAGAGATAGTCTCCATTTACCTGTAGCAGGGAGATGGCTGTAATGTCAGCGTCAAAGTCAGTGGATGAAAACACCTTGCTCCAGTTTGTGCTGGTTCCGCAACTGCTGGAACATTTCCAGAGCTCCGCTCCTCCATTCACTACCTGTCCGGCGGAGTTATCTGCAGAAGCCAGGTTTCTAGCAACATACAATGTATTTTTGTAAATGACAATGAAGGGAACTCCACGCTGGCCCGGACTAATTTTTCCCAGTCCGGCCGGTGCATTGGGAAGGGCCAGTGTGGTGTTGGTGCGTTCATCCGGACGGAAGCTCAATGCCAGACTGAAATCGTCGTCCTGGGGAGCTGTGGAAGCCCCCCCTGCAAAGCTGGTGGCAAAGGCAATACCGCCGTTGTTGGCGATGAGGAAGGCTCCGGAGGCACCAAACAGTGCACTGTGAGTGCTTCCATCGATGCTGAGCATACTGTCGATGCCCACCACGCAGGAAGAGTTGTTATCCTTGCATGGGTTTTGAGGCGATCCCTGCTTACCCAGATAGGCCAGACTACGCACACTTACATCGGTTCCGGAAGCCAGGGTAACATCCCCGCTACTTTCGCTCATGGAATGAGTGGAGATAATCGGGGCCTGCTGGCTATGGGGAGAAGAGAATCCAAAGAACATTCGATCTCCATGGCCTTCAATGGTCTGGATACTCTTTGTGTTGCCTCCTCCGGTTACGGAGAAGCCTACTTGCTTCCAGGTGAGTTCGGTTTCCTTGGACTGGGAGTAGTAAATTGTATTCACTCCGTTTCTTAGAGTCCCTACGTAAAGCAGCTCATAGTCCGCGGCGCTGATTGTAGATGTTACCGAGTTAAATCCCACGGTGCCATATTCGCTGTTGGGTCCAATGGATCCGGCAGAATCGCAGGAGCCACCTTCTACATATCCAAAGCCGATGGACTGGCTACAGGTTCCCGATGTGAATCGGAACGTTACCAGCGTGGAATTTGCGCCAGAGGGCTCAAATCGGAATGCGGCGTTGTTCTTATCGTTGGTTCCCAGATAAACCTTGCCATCATAGTTGAAGGCAAAAGAGAATACCGATCCATCCTGAAACGGATCTGAATAGTAGGCTCCATCCTGGAACTCATCAATTCGGTCTCCCTGGCCTACGAAGGTGGCGCGATCTTTAGGAGCAGCCTGCACATATTGAGTGTCATCGCTGTTTCGCACGCCTTTGAATGTATTGGATGTGTTATCGAAACCATCCCCGTCCAGGTTATTTGCAACAATGACGGTGTAAGCGAAGCCCTGCTGATCGGTCTGATGCGTTAGGGTAACCTTATTGGCATCGGTGCCTGTGCCTACAATGGCCTGGGTAATATTTCCCAGGGTACTGGTAGAGAATTTATATCTCTGGGCACAGTCACTGATGCTGGAACAGGCTGCATCGGACTTTACCGGTTTCGAAAAGGTTAGTTCCACCGTCGTCAACGAAGTGGCTACAGCGCTTACCAGTTTGATCTGTTCGTTACCGGTGAAGCTCAGAGTCCTGGGAGAGCCCATGGTGTTTGCATTGGTAGACGTATCCACAAGCGTGGATGCGGCTGTGATCTCGTATCGAATGGCACACTGAGACCAGTTCAGATTGATTTGCACTGTCTTGGTGTCCAGAGCTGTGATGCTACTGATTGTAGTGGGATCTGTGCAGCCGCCATCTGCCGGCGCTTCCACAATGCTCCAGTTGGATGCTACGGTGGCATCGTCCGTTCCGCCTCCGCTCATTTTCACAGCTTCGGAAAATGTAACCACCAGAGCTGTAGGGGTGGTGCTGATTACATTCAGCAGATACGGTTTTACGCCGTCCTGTCCTGCGAAGCTCAGTGAGTTGGGGCAGCCAATATAGTTGGGTGTGTCTGCCAGGTCCCGGATTCGCCCGCTGGAAGCAGAGTTGTTGTTGGCCAAGACGTAGTAGGTTTTTTGCTGAGAAGAAGCATCAAAGTTCAGCCTGTACCGCCTTGGCGATATGACAGTTACCGAGCTGACGTTGTAATCGCCGGTCTGCGTAGAACCGGTGAAGTTATCTCCTGTTCCGCAAGCGCCACTGACACTGTCCACAATCTTCCAGTTGTTCAGGTCGCTTGCCTGAGTAACATTCACATCCTCTGTGAACTCCACCGTAACATAGGTAGTTCCAGAATCGATTACCGAATTCAGTTGGGGTGCAGTGGTATCTGCATTTACTGTAATCGTGGCTGTTCCTGTAACTCCATCTCGAGTGGCCGAAATCGTTGTAGTACCTGCGGTGAGTGCTTCGCTTTCGCCCTTATATCCCGGAGAATTATCCACCCAGGCTACGCTTGAATCGGAGGAACTCCATACAACCTGAGATGTTAGATCCTGTACGGTTCCATCGCTATAGGTGCCACTGGCAGAGAAGGACTGGGTATCGCCCGGCTTCAGGGTGGCGCTGGAAGGAGAGATGGAAATCGAAGTAAGCGTAATGATGCGAACTTCAAGACTGGTATCCCCGGTCACAGCTCCTTTCGTGGCTGTGATGGTAGTTGTGCCGGATCCAACAGAGTTAGCCAGTCCTTTATTGGGAGAAGTATTGGAGATAGTGGCAACTGATGTATTGCTGGAGGTCCAGATCACATCGTTGGTAATATCCTGATCCGGACAATTGGAATAGTTTCCGGTGGCTTTGAATTGCTGATCGGTACCGAAGGCAATGGGGTTGTTGGGGGTTACAGTTATTCCGGTAAGGCTACAGCTCTGTACCGTGAGAGTTGCGCAGTCAGTATCCGCTGCTCCACAGGAAGCAAATGTACCGGAAATTTTCGCACGAATTTGCGTGGTGCCCGGACTACCTGTGGCCCGTGCCAGACCAGGATCTGTATCTGTAGAAGTGTCCACCGTTGCATAGGTTGTATTGCTGGAAGACCAGCTGGAAGTCAGGGTCTGAATCTGGGTTGTGCTGTCTGAGAACGTTGCCGTGGCTACGAATTGCTGGGTGGTGTTAACTGCGATACTGGAAGAAGCCGGGGAGATGGAAAATCCAGTGAGAGATGCCGATGAGGCTGTTGCTGTGGCATTACTGGATTGGCCGGATAGAGTTGCAGTAATTGTAGAAGTACCGGTACCTGAAATGGCGGATGCACTTCCATTGGATGAAATCGTAATGGCACCTGTGTTGCTGCTACTCCAGTTCACGGTGCTGGTGATATCTACTGCCGTTCCATCCGAATAGAAACCGGTGGCGCGAAACTGGCGGCTGAATCCATTTGCGATGGTGGTAGCCGGCGGAGTTACGGCCAGACTTTCCAGCTGAGCACTGTTTACTGTAAGGGTTGCATTTGCGTTAAATCCTGCCACAGCTGCAGTAATTCCGTGGGCTCCGGTGGGAGTTGCCGAGCTGGTGCTGGCCGTTCCTGAGTTAATAGTGATAGTGGTGTTGTCAGTGCCCCAGTTTGCGCTGGATGTTACATCTCTGGTGCTTCCATCACTGTAGAGAGCTGTGGCCTTGAAGTTAATATTCACCCCTCTGGGTGTTGTTGAACTGGCCGGGCTGATTTCCAGGCCTACCATTTCCGCTTCTCCGCCCAGCAGAAGCAGGGATGATCCTCCTCCGCCGCCTCCAAACAGAGCAAATATGCTTCCGGGCCAGGCCATACAGTTGCTCATGCCCAGGCTCAATGCCAGAATAATCAGTATCCGTACCCTGGTAATCATCTTCGTCCTCTGCGTGGAACCTCCTGTTCCACATCGCTCGCTCTTATGAGTCTCTTTTTCTCTTGAGTGCCCGAGATGTACACATCTTCGGAGCCCTCATGCTCTATATGACGGATGGATTTCAAAAAAGTGAAATGTACCCGACGTTCAAGGTTGGACAAGTTTGAGCTAGACAATAGAGGAAATGAGGCCGGGAGTAATACCTGGCTACTATGGACGGCAGTAACGGGTTCCCGGAAGGGCCACATTGGAGCCCATGTACGGGCTATTCCGGGTTCTGGATTACGCTGCCTGGATTATTCGAACAGAGAAGGGCACCTGTGAATAATGTCAGTCCCCACTTGTTTCTTTTTTTCTGTGATGGCCATACCAGACGTTGAATCTCTTCAGTGCAGTGTAGATGGCTGATCCAAGGAAAGCCAGGAGCGGCCCTCCATGCAGGGCCAGATCAAACCAATCCAGTGGAGTTTGTAGCCAGCCAAACCACATCAGCTTGAGCTTTTGAACCAGGTGCGGCTCTTCACCCAATGGGAGCAGGGCCAGAAAGATCGCCAGGGCCCCGAGAATCCAGAAGCTGGATCGCGATTCCGGGACAGACTTATTATTGGATGGAACGCTCATTGAGTTCTATCACGCAAGGGGGATTCTAGATACTGCTGCATGGCCTTGTTTAAAGTTAGTAATTCCTCAATGTTTTCTCGATCCAGGATTCCTACCAGTTTCCTGCCTTTATAGACCGGTGCGATGGGAGAGTCGCTTTCCTGTAGATGGCGCAAAGCATCCTCAAGAGTACTTTCCAGCCGTAGATGAGGAAACCGGGTCTTCATTATCTTTCTCACTGAAATCTGATTTCCATGCATGGCCAGACCATTGAAGATTTCTTTTTTCGTCAGCACCCCCGCCACCTTTTCATTCTCCATTACAAGAAACTCTTCTTCCTGGCCAGCAAGCAATTGCTCCACGGCCTGCATTATACCTTGCTCCGGACGTAGAGCGGTATAATGTTTGATCAAGATGTTTGAAACCGTATAGGAGCGTAAAGAGCTTCGTATCTGTTCCGAGGAAGATTCTGCCGAAGCCCCCAGAAATACAAAGATGCCAATGAAAATCAAACCCAGGTTGTACATAAATCCCAGGATTACAAAAAGAATACCCAGGGCCTGGCCGATTTCTGCTGTTATAGTGGTAGCTCGCTCATGACTCATGCGAAAGCCGAGAAGTCCTCGCAACACACGTCCTCCATCCATGGGAAAAGCAGGCACCAGATTGAATGTTGCCAGAAGTGCATTGGCCCAGAACAGGTTCTGGATCAATGAGTGCTCTCCTTCGATTAGAGTAATCTTTTCCGGGAAGGCAGGGGGCTGGCCCAGGAGCAACAACACCAGAAACAATGCGATGGAAATCAGCGCATTCATGGCAGGCCCTGCCAGGGCGATTAGAAACTCCGCAGCCGGCTCTTCCGGTAGCTTGCGAAAACGGGCCATACCTCCGATGGGCAAAAGGATGATGTCTCTGGTTCGCACCTTGAATCTGCGGGCCATCAATGCATGCCCCAGTTCATGCAGGAGGACCGACCCGAAGAGCAAAACAATGAATACCAGAATCTCCAGTGTGCTCTGGACTCCTGAGCCCAGACGGGTTACTATGATCCAGCCAATCAGAAGCAAGAATGTCCAGTGCAGATACACCCGAATGCCAAAAGGCCGGCCAACAAAGAGGGACCACTTCATAGTCTGAATGTAGGAGGTGAGCCCTATACGTCTACAAAAGCACAGGTCGATGAGCCTCAGTGTTCCGGGGCAGTAATTGTTTTCGCGCATTCGGATAGTTGACATCCGGGGCGAAGATTACTGAGTGGGGGCCCAGGAGAGTGCTGTTTCATCTCTGCCCTGCAGAGGCTATCGGTGAATCTGGCCGTGGAGTTTGCCGCCCAGGCTCGCTCCGGGGGATTGCAGGACATCTCGCACGGGAAAGGTGCGAATTAATTGGAAGCGAAGTTCTATGGAAATCATAAATCCGCGAAGGGGCAGGAGGAACCATGAAACCAGTAATGCAAACGAAATGGGATGGGGGTAAAGGCAATGCTCTTCAGGCCTGCATTGCATCCTTGCTGGAGCAGGCCCTGGACTCGGTTCCTAACTTCATTGATAGCGCCGATTACCTCAAATCCATAAATGATTTTCTCAAAGAGCATGGTTGGGCATTTCTCAAAGTGGAACTAAAGGATGGCCGATTGATCTTTCCCTGTGCCAGTGGGATTCTCTGTTTGATAGCAGGCGAAAGCCCCAGAGGCGATTATCGCCATGTAATTCTCGCGCGCACCGCGCAAAATGGATTTGAGCCTGTGCACGATCCCTATCCGGAAGGCGGGAATCTGGCAGGGGACCCACTCTGGGCGGGATTTATCTTACCTCTGGATCCAGCTCGAAATCTATAACCTCGCTGGAATGTTTGTGCCAGGGAGACCCATTGAACCTGGGCATCGCTGAATTGGATCCAGGGTTGCCGGCCCTGCATGTCACTATCCCAGGCATTCCGGGATAGCGGGCCCGGGCCCGAAATTTCGTGGGAGCCATTGGACCAGGTTTACATGAGCGAAACTCAGGACTGGATTGGCTTTAGTGCGAAATCTCTTCTGATTCCAGGCCCTGGTCGGGATCAGAGGACGGCGAAGACTCAGCGTCGTCCGGTTCCGCCGAATCTGGATCCGTGAAATCCTGCGCCAGAATGGTATAGGCAATTGTATAGGGTAAAATTACAGTATCGGCCACCAGGCTGAATGGAAAATCCAGCACTCCCAGGTAGCGAAACATGGGTCCAGGGCCATGAGGATGGTCGTAAGAACTTCCTATGATCACTATATTGGCACGGGTTCCTGAGTAGATCTTGTTGGTCTCCACTTCATCGGAAACCGTAACAATGGTAAAACAACAGCTGAGAAACGAAACTAGAGCGAACAGCACTCCCTGCAAGAGTAGATTGCGACCAGCGCCAGACTTCTGTGACATTGCCCATCCTCCTGGAATTCGGAGAGTATCCCCTGGAAAACATTGGTGGAATATCCATGGAAAAATCTTTGGAAAGAATCAGGAACCTGCCAGTTCGCAAGGAAAGTCAAAGATTAAAGCGAATCCCCGGCCAAAATTTGCTGACCGCTCCCTTAACCGGACTTCCTGGAGAATTCCGGAGTCTTTAACTTTACAAAATAGTACCCTGCAACAGGATTAGCGTCCGGCAGAGAGCAACCGGCGACGGCCCGAAATAAAGATCCACAATAGATCCATTTACGATTGGAAGAAAGCATGAAACAACCATCCACAGACTGGAAAGAGAATATTACCGATGACGAAGCAGAGAGGTTTCAGAAATATGCAAAGCAGTTTGGGCTGCTTCAAAAGTTAAAATCCCGGGAATTCGGTCCTGGTCGGGCATTGCATCGTAAGCAAATCCTGGGCCTGAAGGCAGAACTTGAAGTACTGGGCGATATTCCGGAATATGCCAGGCATGGATTGTTTGCCTTTCCTGGTCAGCATGAAGCATGGATTCGGCTCTCCAACGGTAGTTTAAACATCCAGCCAGATAAGACAGGTGATATTCGTGGATTTGCCATCAAAGTCCGCGGACTGGATGGGCCTGGCGCCCTGGGCGGCAACATAGACTGTCAGGATTTTCTGTTAATTAATCTTCCTTCATTTTCTTCGCCCAAAAGCGAGCAATTTGTGCAGATGGTGCAGGCTGCGGCCCAGGGGAATGCCGTTCTATTTCGCTTTATGATCAAGACCTATGGATTTCTTGGCGGGCTGATGCGAATGAAAAAACTTGGAGCTGCAGTTAATCGAAAGTTTACCGGTTTTGCCACAGAGAAGTTCTATTCTGCTGCTCCCATTGCATGTGGTCCCTATGCGGCCAGGGTAAGGCTGCTTCCGGACCCGCGTCTGAAAAAAGGAGCCGGCACTCCTTCGGATATGGCAGAGGAGATGAAAAGTCGTCTTAAAATGGCTCCTCTTCAAATGGATCTACAGCTTCAATTCTTCACCGATGAAAAGCATACTCCTGTGGAGGATGCCTCTGTAGACTGGAAGGAAAAGCAGTCTCCCTACGTAACGGTGGGACGACTTAGCATCCCCGCGCAGAACGCAGGGGAGCTGGAAGCGCTACAGGAAACCATAGAAAATGCGGTGTTCGATCCCTGGCAGGCTCTGGAGGATCATCGTCCTCTGGGCGACGTTATGCGAGCCAGGAAAGTAGTGTATCTGGCAAGTCAGAAGGGACGAGGAGCGCGATAGCGTTTCATTGTAGAACTGACTGCCCCGTAAGCCTGAGTCTCCTGAACAATGTTTGCAGGCTACTTTCGCGGGTTCATCAATGATTGCAACTTCGCGGAATCAGGAATCAGGGCGGTCCAGCTGTTTCGATCTGCCTTTGCTCTGCCCTGTTACCGATCCGAGTATTCAATTTAGCGGCAGTGTGATTTGAAAGATGGTTCCGGCGGATGAACTGGAAAAATCAATACTTCCTCCCAGGCGATTCAAGTTTTCCTTCACCAGATAAAGCCCCAGGCCGGTGCCCTGTTTGTCCTGCAAGCGACCAAACATGGAAAAAACCTGTTGCCGGCTTTCTTCCGGAATGCCGGGACCATTATCCTCCACTGAAAGATGGAAACGGCTATTTTCATTCCATGTGCGAACCTGAATCTCCGGTTCTCTATCCGGATGGCTGTATCGCAATGCGTTGGATATCAGGTTTCCAATAACCTCCTCCATAACTCCAGGGGGTGTGCTGGGTACGGAATCGTGATTTGTGGTCCAGTGGATGCTGCCGCCGGATTCTCGTAAAGGATACTGAAACCTCTGGGAGATTCGTTCCTGGAGAGCATCTACACTCAAAGGCTTTATTATGGATTCCCCGGGTGCTGCCAGAGTAGCACCAATGATTTCTTCTGTAAATTGAATGAGATCTGCAGTAATACTGGTCATCATGCTTCTGGCTTCTTCGTTTGAAATGGCAGCGGCTGAATCTGAACTGAGCTCCAGAAGGCTTTTTAGATTCGCCAGAGGATTGCGAATATCGTGTGCAATTCGATAGGCAAAATCCCTAAGCTCCTTTTTCTGTCTGGCCTCTCTTTCTGCAATGCGTCTGCGCTCCGAGATATCCACTATGGAACAGATCACAGAGAATCGTTCATAGACATACACCGGATGTAATCCTACCTCAACCGGAACCTCGCTACCATCTTTCCGCTTTCCGCTTAGATCCCTGCCTTCGCCCATGGAGCGCTGCGTGGGTTTCTGCATATAGCTTGCTACCAGCGAAGGATGATTCGCGCGATACCTTTCCGGAAGCAATATCTCTATACTTTCTCCGGTAAGTTCTTGCCGGGAGTATCCGAAGATTCGCTCGATTTCTCGGTTTACGAGAAGTATCTTTCTATGCTCATCCACAAGAAGCATTCCGCTGGGAGCCGCTTCAAAGACTGCCTGGAGCTGCCTTTCTTCTGTGATATCCCGACAGAAACCAAGAACACGCAATGGATTACCTTCAGAGTCCCGTTCAATACGAGACCTGGTTTCGATTATTCGTTCCTGTCCCTGTACAATACATCTGTATCTACTGTTAAAAACGGGGCTGGTTTCCAGGCTTTCTCTGAATTGTTGCTGAACCTGCTCCAGGTCCGCCGGATGAATTAGAGGAGTGAAATCTTCATAGGTAAATTCTTCCCTGACCGGCAGGCGAAACATCTCCAGAAATCTAGCAGAGGCTTTCCAGCGCCGTCTGGGTACGTCCACCTCATAGGCGCCCATTCGCCCGGACTCCTCCATATCGTGTACGAGCTTGCTTTGTTGCAATTCTTCCAGCATCAAAACTTCCAGTAACGTTATACAAAAGATAGAGGCGGAAAGTCGTCAAGCGAGACAGTTTAAGGAGTTTGATTTTCTGGAAGATTCGATGACCAATGGAAGGTATGAAAAAGATTCTTTTCACGAATACGACTTCAGTACATACTACCCGGGGAGGATGGTGATGGCAGAGATTAGCTGGCAGGAAATAGTCATAAAGCTTCTGGATCGCGCAGACCTGACCGCAAAAGAGCAGGATTATGTGCAGAAAAACCTGGAAACCTTGATCGAGCATTTTTCGCAGAATGCTGATGATCGAGAGTTCTGCGATTATCTCAAGAGTTTGCGTAAATAGTGTGCACTGGCAATGGATATCGCATAAGGGATGCCTGGCTCTGCAACATTCATCGGGCGGCTTTTCCGTTTGATCGAGCCAGAGCCAGGATTTCAACTCCCAGGAGATCTAATGATACTCCTTAACCAGGATTCGCCGCCTTCGCTTCTACACAGTCATGTTTAGCTCGCGAAGTAATTGGTTCACCGGTATACTTGTATAATCCTTGGAATAATAGTCATCGTGCACTACTGCTCCGTCCCAGATCACCAGATCCAGATCGATGACCCTGGGGCCGGCTTTATTGGGGCCCTTCACTCGACCCAGTTTCACTTCTGCCTCTTTTAGATACTTTTCCAGTTCCTGGCGGTTGAATGTTGTTCGAATGCAGATGGCTCCGTTCAGGAAATCCGGCTGATCCTTAAAGCCTTCCGGTTCTGTACGAATAAAATCAGAAGCATAAACAAATGCAAAATCTCGTTTGAGAAGTGCGATGGTCTTTTCTACACTTTCTTCTGGCTCAATGTTGGATCCTACGGCAACGATGGCTGTGATCATTCGCTAATCTCCCTGGTAGGATTCTGCATTACGGCCAATGGAAGTCTTCCCTTCGGCTCCGTCCACCATCAGGATTTGTCCGGAAACAAAATCATTCTCCAGCAAATAATGCAATGCTTTTATTATATGATCTGTGTCTCCCTTGCGTTTGAGAGGAATTGCTTCCAACCTCCAGGAAATGTACTGCTCGCTTCGCACCGACGCGGGCAGGATAACCCCCGGAGCTATGCCGTTCACGCGAATGTCAGGAGCAAATTCCAGAGCGGCAAGAGTTGTGAATTCTGCCAGCATCTTCTTTGAGAGAAGATATGCAGCATAGTGATACTGATTAAACGAAATCTTATTATCCAGGATATTGACGATATTGCCAGATTTGACTCTATCCTGGAAAGAACGGGATAAGAAGAAAGGTGCCTTGAAATTTACCTGAATGTTGCGGTCGAAAATCTCGGGTGTTGTCATGGATATGGTTCCACCGTCATATACCGAGGCACTGTTTACTAGAACGTTCAGGTTACTTTGACGTTCCAGTGCCCGCTCTATGAGAGAATCACTATCCAGATCAGAATCCAGATTCATTTGAAGTGTATGGCACTGGACTCCCAGTGCGCGAATCTCAGAGGCTGTTTTTTCGGCTTCCCCTTCGCTTCGGTTGTAATGAAGCAGGATGTCGTAGCCTTTGCCTGCCAGCCCTGTGGCCAGAGCTTTGCCCAGACGAATGGCTCCGCCCGTTACTAGAGCGGCGCCGGGTCCTGATTCATCATTCCTTTTCATGAGTTCATGGATGAATTCAACAATCGGGCGTCAACGCAAAGCTACAGTCCCTGCGTTCTGCAAGAAGGGGACTTAGACAGTAATTCCATATAGCCCGAAATAGCGTAATTAAATATTCGAAAAGCGATGGGTCCATTACAGGAGGTGCCGGAGCATTCGCCTCCTCAAATGCTGTAATCCGGAGGTTGTTTGACCACAAGTCCAATTCGCAGTCTGGACCAGACCCTTTCATGGAGATAATACAGCGCCATCTTGGTGAATACCTCGAAGAATCCGATGGATGCAGCCATAGCAAAGCTCCCTGTGATAATATAGGAAACGACCATAGTATCCAGGGTGCCGGTGACGCGCCAGGAGATGGCTTTTAAGATACTACGGTAATGCTTCTCCACTATGGGAGAGCCATCCAGAGTCCCGATCTGTTTTTCCGATTTTCTTTGCTCTGTAGCGGTGCTCATATAATTATATCCTATTATTCCGATAGGAAAGCTTCAGGCGGAGGCTTACATCTACAAGCATTTTTCATCGCTTTATTGCTTGCCTGCTTTTGGCGCACAGGCTAAGTGAGGTGCCTGTGAAAAGTGCTGAGCTGGAAAAGACAGACCGGGTGGCGCTACTTTTTCGCGCGGCCCAGGAGCAACAGAAGGGGATTATTCTCATTCTTGAAGGCACGGGCCTGGCCGGGCTGGTTCATACCGTGGATGAACTTAGCTCCTGCCTGGATCCCCGGCATTTCCAGGTGCATCATTTTCCGGGCTACGAAACAGCTCCGGAGCGAAAGGATCCATTTCTCCATCACTACTGGATGCATCTTCCCAGATACGGTGACCTGGCCCTCTTTGATGGTTCCTATTATCATGAGTTTGTGCGTCGGGTATTAAAGGGAAAGCTTTCCCGAGATGAAAAAAAGGCATGGATCGATGACATCAATCGCTTTGAAGAAAGCTTACAGGCAAACTATTACCTCGTTTTGAAGGTTCGTCTGAATCGACACGGAAAGGACCTGGAGGACGAACTAAAATCAGACAAAAAGCTAAAGAGCAGGGCTGCGTTGATTCGCAAAAGAGCTCGTTACCTGGTCAAGGAATACAGGGATTATTCTCAGGAGCTGGACAGATTGACTCAGCTTACCGGTTCTCCTCTTTCTCCCTGGTTCACTCCTCCGGAAGGAAAGGGCAAGCAGGTTCGTAGCCTGGTGCTGGATTATATCATCGCACGAATGGAAGAATTCTTGAGTGTGGATTCTCGTCAGGCTGTTGCCTCTTACGATGAGGCCATGAAATTGATGCGAAAGCTGAACAGGGAGCGAAACACCGTCAGGGGCGAAAGTGAGGAAGAAATCGAAAGATCGGAAGAGTCATAAATATCCGAAGGACCCAGAAAAGTCGAAAAAGCCCAAAAGGCCGAAGAACCGGAAAGTCAAACCGGGAATTTCCATGAGGCTGAAGAGTAGCATATTGTTTTGCAGCCACCTTATTTAGAAAGGCGGATGTTGGGGATGGGACAATGATTGTAACCAGCGAACGTAGAAAGCAGGATTTAAGGGAACTGGATCTAACCAGTACACTGACACCGGATAGATACAAAAGAGAACTGAAGAAGCTTCAATCGGGGCTCATAAAAGCAGCGCTCAAGATGTATCGCAAGAAGGCATCCATCGTTCTGGTATTTGAAGGGAAGGATGCGGCTGGCAAAGGAGGAGCAATTCGAAGGATGACCTCTCCCATGCCTCCGGTGCTGTATCGAGTAATCCCCATCGCTGCCCCGGAACCTTTCGAGAAAAAGAGACACTATCTCTGGAGGTTCTGGAGACAGATGCCTCCTCCAGGAAGACTTGCCATATTCGATCGCAGCTGGTACGGAAGGGTGCTTGTTGAGAGAGTAGAAGGATTCGCATCTGCAGTGGAATGGTCCAGGGCGTATGAAGAAATCAATTCCATGGAGTTAAGCTTGCACCGGGCCGGAACGTATATTGCGAAATTCTGGCTACATATAGATCAAAAAGAGCAGGCTGCAAGATTTGAGGCCAGAGCGAACAGTCCGTTAAAACAATGGAAATTCACCGAAGAGGACGTGCGAAACAGAGAAAAATGGCCGGAGTATGAGCAGGCCGTGCAGGATATGCTGGATCGCACCGATACTTCCTGGGCTCCGTGGCATCTTATCGAAGCAAACGACAAACGGTTTGCCAGAATTAAGGTGCTTCGTACTGTACTGTCATTGATGGAAGGAATTTAACTCCACGAGCACGCTGGCCCGTGGAGTCAGGCACAATTGTTATTTGACTACCGTGACCTTGTTGATCAGTTCCACTTCTTTGGTGTCCGGACATTCCGGATCGCCCTGGCAGGAATCCGCCAGAACGTTTCCCTTCTCATGGGTGAATGTGATTTTCTTGTTTAATATGGGCGCATCGCATATGTCGAAATAAGCGTACCAGGTTTCAACCTTTCCTCCAGGATAGGCCAGGGTTACATAGCATCCTGAATCGCCTGCATCCAGAGATGTTACGGTAGGATATTCTTTTTTTTCCTCTGCTTTCTGAGGTGGATTGGCAAGCAGGAATCCTCCAAAAACCCATCCTTCCACAGATTCGTATCGAACTCTGGTCCATTTACCGGACTTTCCCTGAATGGTCAGCGAAGGCTCTTTCTGCTCCAGTACTTCCACTGGATCGCCGTGTTTGATCAATCCCAGCTTTTCGCCGGTAGTGTTGGGTTCGCTCCGGATGATCAATCCTGAAGGAGCTCCACCGTACAGTGTGATTGCCTTTTCTTCCGGAGTGCATTCCAGAGTGAATGTAATCAGCAATGTAATGGTTGCTAATGCTGCAATTCGATTCATGGCCGAAGAATCCTGAGACCCATCCTCGGGCCAAGCAGAAACAGGGAAGGTTGTACCCCTTTTTTGGATGTCTGGAAAAGCACTGACAGAACGTGGCAGCCTGGTACATTGTCCTCGCTGTATGGAACTACTTCTCAAAAAAAGTCAGTGGCAGAATCTCCTGGACAATCGCAGCGAGCCGCTGGAAGTTCCAGAGCACTTTTCCATGCCTGTGGACTGGGATCCTCGCTATGTCTGGACTGTGCGAAAACCACTTATTGTGGAGGGAACAGCCACCTTCGAGAATGCTCCGGTTAAGATTACATTCTATCCACAGAAGGGCAGTCGACCCATGTTTTATCTGGAAGATGGAAAGAGCCGGGGAAGGGCATTAAGACCCAGAAATCTCATTCATGGGACAAACAACATTCAGCTGGGGCCCATTAAAATCATAGAGCATCCTATCGCATTGATGCATGCTCTAAATCTGGACATTGACATAGGAATTACGCTTTCCAGTTTTCCCACGTTCAATGAATGCAATGGACCCTTTCTGGATGCCCTGGTGCATCATGTTCGCAAAACTCGTCGCAGGGCCAGCCACTTTACCGTGGCCCGTCCGGTGGCCTTTCGCTTTGAAACCGGCTACTGCATTATTGAGCCCGATGAAAATCGACTCTGGATGGACCACGAAATTGATTATCCTGGCGTTCTGGGGCGGCAGAGGATTCAGACCGAGATTAATCCTCAGTTCTTTTTCTTTCTGGGTCGCGCCAGAACACCATCCTTCCGGTCCGTGCAGGAAACCGATGAAATTATAAAAGGAGCGCGAGCCGGGGCTCTTCCCTTTCCTGTAAATGAAGAGAACGTGCTTTTTGCCGATGTTAACGGTCTTCGCAATCCACGGGAGATTTTCGACTGGCACGGCCACAACTACGAATTCATATTGCATGAGCTCATCGATGTTATGGCATTCTTGAAGATAGTAGAATCCGAGCTGGGGGGGCGATTCAGGGGAAAGCTAACTACTTATCGCTACGGACATGAGCAGCAGATTGAAGTGGCCCAGGCGATGGTGGACCGGCAGTTTCAGAAGGATCATGGTTACCGATGGCTGGATTAGCTCTACGGATTAATCTGATTCACTTTCAATCCAGGCAGTTGTATACAGGCAGTCCTTGAAGAAATGGTCCGGCTGGTATCTGCTCTCACTATCGTCGCTGTATTCTTTCGAAGGCTTGAAAGCGATTAACTTGAATTGATCTCGACTGGCCAGTTCCCAGTATTCGCTTCCCTGCTTCAGATACCCCTTTTCGGCTTTGAATTTTGAGAAATGATCAAATAGACGAATCCGCTCATCGGATTGAAAACTTTGTCTCATTACAGGAATAAATGGATCATCGCCGCTTCCATCGCTGAAGGTACCGGATGAATCAAATACAGCCAGCACAGGTGAAAATGTTCCGGTGCTGGCATTGAAATCCACGATCGACAGATCCGAACCTGTGGGATTCCAGAAATAGAGCCTGTAGGATTTTCTGTTCCAGGCGGGAGGGTCCACCGCCAGTAGATCGCCATGAGTGCTGAATTGAAACTCTGCCTCAGCGGTCCAGAGTGCAGTGGTGCGAGTTACGGGACTGGTACTGTACAGGGTCAGTAGAAAGGATTTTTTTCCCAGTGTTAATCTCTGAAATTCTACAATAGTGCGATCCTGATTCGTTCTTTCCTTTAGCCATTTTCGCGCGGACTCGATTTTCATGGTGAACAACCGATTCGGGTTGTTCGATCGCATGTACAGGAATGTGCGTCCTTCCCAGCGAGAGATGGTGTTGTCATCCAGTTGCTGAATTTGACCCGATTCAAAGGTAAAGGGCACTCCATCGGATTTCAGGGTTTCCATCAAACAGCAAAGGGATCCATAGCTTACGTGTTCCGGAAGCTCCTCTGAAGCAATAAAGCTTATGGGAAACAATGCAGCCAGTATGGCCATTCCCTGTGCCCTTAAACTCGTAAGAACCATAATCCATTAAATCATGAAGTAACATTACACTGTCAATCCCTAAGGTGGCTCTATTTTTTCCTGTCCGGGTATTCTATGACTGCCAGCCAAAGTATGAATATAATTCGAGATCGAACGGAGTGGATTAATCAAGAAATGCTTGGTCTCCCGGGCCGTTTTTGACTATTGCTGAAATATGACTCTGACCCAGCTCAGATATGTACTTGCCGTTGCCAGACAGGGCAGCTTTGGAAAAGCAGCCGAACAATGTCTGGTGGCACAGCCCACTCTAAGTATTCAAATACAGAAACTGGAACAGGAACTGGGTATTGAGCTTTTCGATCGAAAGAAAAGCCCTATTAGACTTACAGAGTCCGGGAAAAAGGTAGAGGCCCATGCCAGGCGTATCCTGGATGAAGCGGATGCTCTGCTGGACGAATTTCAGGATGAATCTGGAGAAGTTCGCGGTCGCATTCGACTGGGAATTATTCCTACAGTCTCATCGTATCTACTTCCGCGAATATTTAAAAAGCTCAAGCAGAAGTACCCGGAAGCAGAGTTCTTTATTCATGAGTTACCCACCAGTCAGATCTTGCACAAGATTCAAAATGAAGAGCTGGATATTGGAATTCTGGCCACTCCATTGAATGAACGAATGATCGAAGAGGTGCCTCTTTATTACGAACCCTTTGTGGTTTATTTTCCTCCGGAAGCAGATATTCCTGGTAAGCGAATGACCCTGGATGAACTGCAAGGACGCGATATGATACTCCTGGGCGAAGAGCACTGCTTTCGCCATCAGTCGTTGAAGCTCTGCGGTCAGGGAAATGCAGGAAAGATTGAATGCGGTAGCCTGGATACAATCAAGAAGATGGTGGACCAGGGACTGGGCGCTACATTGCTTCCTTTGCTATCTGCCAATCTAAAGAGCGATCGAGTGGTGCGATTCCAGGAACCGGAGCCTGTGCGAGAAATAGGACTGGTCCATGGAAAATCATTCTACAAGAGCCGCTTGCTCAAGGCCCTTCAGGAGACTATTCTGGCCAATGTTCCGGAGGATTTGCATCAACAAAGGGATCGCCGATTGATTGGGGCCGAGGATGTGCTTGACTGATCCCTTGAGATCCTGCATTGTCGATTCCTTTCAATCTACCATAAGGATGAATCCTCTTCAAGAATGGAACTCAAGAATCTTATGATTAAAGCAAGCGTCCGACTTTTGAAAACATACTGTCGTTTACTGGCGAATACCATTGTTTGTCTGATCTGCTTGCAGCCAGCATGTATGGCACTATCCATTCTTCCAGGCGCTGAACTTTCCATTCCGCCGCAATCACCCGATGAAAAGGAACGTCTTCTCCAGCTAAACATCATCGCCGGCGAAAACGAATTTGGCGCCTTGAATCTGGGCGGTTACAACGAGAGCCAGCGGGCGATCCTCAATGTAGGGGTATTCAATCGTTCTGTTTTTTCGGCGCTCAGCGCCGGATTGGCGAATCAGACTGTTCTATCTGCAGTAAACGTTGGTCTTGCCAATCAGACCGGCTATTCCGGTCTTCAGGTCGGGTTAATCATTAACTGGGGCTGGTCTTTCGTCAACATTGCTCCGGTGAATGTCGGTGGCGGGCTTCAGATTGGCCTTGTGAACTGGGGCACATCCGCCATCCAACTGGGTTTAATCAATTTTTGCGATGACTGGATTCTACCCATTATTGCCTTTTGCCAGGTGCACTAGCTTTGGCTAAATCCGGCTAATCCGGCGCTGGCCGTAGTGGCCCGGGAGTCCGGGAGTATCCAGCCTATAGGTTTTAGCTATGATGCTATTGAGACAATATATTTTGTAAATGCCCGCCTCCGGTGTATACTGACAACAGTTAGGAGGTAGCCAAATGGCAAAAATCAATCAAGCGATTCCACATTTTAAACTGGAAGCCTTTCATGAAGGCGAATTCAAAACCATCTCTTCGGAAGATGTAAAAGGTAAATGGGCCGTATTCTTTTTCTATCCGGCTGATTTTACCTTCGTATGTCCTACGGAGCTGGGCGATGTAGCCGATCACTATCAGGACCTCAAGAATTCTGGTGTGGAAGTTTATTCCGTATCTACGGACACTCACTTCGTGCACAAAGCATGGCATGAAGCGTCCGATACCATCAAAAAGATTCAATTCCCCATGCTGGGTGATCCCAAGGGAGAGCTCACTCGCGGATTCGATGTAATGGACGAAGAAGTGGGACTGGCTTTCCGAGGTAGCTTCGTGGTGGATCCGGAAGGAATCATCCGAGCCTATGAAGTACACAGCGATGGAATCGGTCGTTCGGCTGATGAGCTGGTGCGCAAGGTGAAAGCCGCTCAATATGTAGCCGCAAACGATGGCGAAGTATGTCCGGCAAGCTGGCAGCCAGGTAAAGAAACACTGAAGCCCGGTCTGGATCTGGTAGGTAAGATCTAAGACTATTGAGGAAAATCCGGTATTCAATTAAGCGCTATAAGGTGCGCAAGAATGCGGGAGCATCTGAAACACAACGCCGCTGCCCGGGCGGCTTAAACCCGGGCCTGCAATTATTCCAATCAAGCATGGTCTGTTGCGAAATTTCGCATTGGACTGTAAACCAGAAACGATAGGGAGGACGGAAGGAATGTTAGACAATCAGCTCATCGAGCAATTAAAACAGTATTTTGAAAGACTGCAGAAAGATGTAGTTCTAGCCCTGGAGCCCGGCGAACATGAAAAGCGCGAAGAGCTCAAAGGGATGCTGGAAGGTATTGCATCTGCATCGCCTCGAGTGACATTTGCTGAAGTAGCGGCTCACTCAGCCAGGGAGGAGACAACAGGCATCTCGGGTTCCGAAAGCGAAACTGAATCCAGTTCACAGATGGATGGACTGTCCTTTTCTGTGATCTCCGATGGAGAAGCCACTGGCATTCGCTTTCGTGGCATTCCCGGTGGGCATGAATTCAATTCATTGATTCTTGCAATTCTTCAGGCCGGTGGTGTGCCTGTTCGCCTGGATGAGGATGTCATCGATATGATGGCCGGTTTGAACGGTGTACTTCACTTTGAAACAGTAGTATCTCTGGATTGTCATAACTGTCCGGATGTGGTACAAACTCTCAACTCTCTCAGTCTGGTAAGTCCTGCTATTCGACACGATATGATCGATGGTGCGGTGTATCCCGATGTTGTGAAGAAATACAATGTGCAGGGAGTACCGGCAGTGTTTTTAAACGGCGAACCTTTCAGCTCCGGCAAGGTGGATGCGTCTACAATCATCTCCAGGCTCATGGAACGAGCAGTGAATCAGGCATCCTCGGATCAGTCCTCAGGAGAGTCGAATCCGACGGCAGTATCCGGAACCGGAAAGCCGGGACAGGATGGGAAGTTGATCGGTGCGAAGGCTGATGCTACTGCCAGCGCGAAGTCCGATGGTTCAGTGGGGCAGGCCTCGGCGGAATCTGGAAAAGGAAGTACCCCCGAAATCTTTGATGTGGCCATCATTGGCGGCGGCCCGGGAGGCGTAGCAGCGGCCATATACAGTGCTAGAAAAGGGCTGAAGGTAACAGTTATAGCGGATCGCCTGGGAGGTCAGGTAAAGGACACCATGGATATTGAAAATCTGGTGGCCATTCCCAGTACTACAGGTCCCAAACTTTCAGGAACCCTGGCCGAGCAGCTAAAGGCGCATGGAGTTGTGGTTCGAGAGCATCTTCGTGTGGAATCCATGGATGATCTGGGAGATGTAAAATCCATGCGCTTGAATACCGGTCGTGAAGTGCGATCCAGAACTGTCATCGTGGCCACCGGCGCTCGCTGGAGAGAAATGAATGTTCCGGGCGAAATGGAAAACGTGGGCCGGGGCGTGGCTTTCTGTCCTCACTGCGATGGACCATTCTTTAAAGGTAAGGATGTGGCCGTAATTGGAGGTGGGAACTCTGGAGTGGAGGCTGCCCTGGATCTGGCGGGTATTACAAAGAGCGTTACAGTCCTCGAATTCGCGCCAGATCTGAAAGCCGACCAGGTACTTCAGGATCGTATGGCCGACCGAGGGAACATTTCCGTAATCAAGTCGGCTATGACAACGGAAGTTCTGGCCAATGAGCAGGGAGTCACCGGACTCCGTTACACCGATCGGGAATCGGGGGATATTCGCGAATTGAAGGTAGATGGAGTATTTGTCCAGATTGGACTTTTGCCCAACAGCGGATTCGCAGAAGGATTCCTGGAAATGAACCGAATGGGCGAAATCCTTGTAGATGAAAAATGCCAGACGAATGTGCCGGGAGTATTTGCCTGCGGGGACGTTACCAACGTTCCTTACAAGCAAATCGTTGTAGCTCTGGGGCATGGAGCTACCGCTTCCTTGAGTGCATTTGACTACCTCATACGACATGCTGCGCCAGAACCGGCGAAGGCAAAAGCCGGCGCAGCAGCCTGACAGACCTCCGGGCCCATGAGGGCCCGGAGCCCCACGGGGCCAGAGGCTCCCGTGGTGAATTTGTTCAGAGCCTTTTCTCTTCCCTTTTCGCCTAATTCTTTCCCGACAGTACTTCAATGACCTGTTCTGCCACTTCCTTCGCAGAAAAAGGATTCTGGCCGGTCACCAGTCTTCCATCCGTAACAGCATAGGAGGTGAAAGGAAGGAACGCATTGGAATATTCACCGCCCCGTTCTTTCAGTTTGTCCTCCAGAAGATAGGGCACCAGATCCGTTTTTCCTACGAGAGTCTCTTCGAAGTTGGCAAAGCCTGTAACCTTTCGGTCTTTGATCAAGTAGCTGCCATCCGAGAGCTTAACGTTAATGAGCCCTGCAGGTCCATGACATACAGCGCTTACAATGCCATTGTTTTCGTAAATCCTGGCAGTAAGTTTGGCCAGTTCCGGGGAATCTGTAAAGTCCCACATCGTGCCATGACCCCCTGCGAAGTAAATCGCTCCGTAATCTTCTGCTTTCAGTTTTGCGGGATTTAGCGGCTTATCCAGCTGAGATTTGAGTTCAGGGTTGTTCCAGAAGGTGGCGTTGAGAGAGTCATCCATATCATTGCTATCTGGATCCATGACACCTGGCTTTCCGCCCGGGGAAGCAATATCCATTTTTATTCCATGTCTGGCCAATACATGATAGAAGTGAGTTACTTCAGAAAGCCAGTATCCTGTGGGCCTATCTAACTCACCGTATGTTGGATACGCAGATATTACGATCAGTACCTTCTTATTTCCCAGTGCCTCTCTAGCAGGACTATCCTGAATGGGAGGTTCTCCGATAACCTGTTTGCTGCAGGCCGCAGACATTAATACAGATGCTGTTGCCAAAAGCGCAACAGATGCGATGCGTGTAGCAATCACTGTCCTTAACTTTCTTTTTATTGGCTTTGTCTGCTCTGGCTCCACTGTCCTATTTTGCCGTGTCCCCTCTGGACTTCTGATAGTTTTTATCATTCCTTTCTCCTCCAAATTACTTCGTCTGAATTACGCGATTTCCAGAATCGCTTCTCATTACATCATCAATTGCCTGAAAGCCAGGGTCCTGGCCTTTTCAAAGCCACCAGCGTTCAGATACCCGCGGCCAATGCCATGAAAGTAAAAACTTCCAGACGTAGCTCCACGACGCGAATCCAGTCACCCACAGCCGGAGGCATTCAATCCGAAACAACAATAAAGTCCGGTGCCAGAATCAATGGATTCCGCTTGCCCGTAGAATTCCGCAATTGATGTGTCATTCTACACCTTAGAGCTAACTCTAATGTCAAGGCTGGAATCGAAAAAAAGTGAGAAAGATGGAAAAAATCACTGACCGATTGTAAACCGAACGTTAGACATGGGATCTGGAGCAAGAAATGCTAATTCTGGAACTATCCAAACGCACCGGCATAAGTCGACATACCATTCGCTACTATGAAAAGTATGGCCTTATCCAGGCAGAACAAAGAAGGGAAAATAGCTACAAGGAATACGGCGAAAATGCGCTGTATTCCCTGGTCTTTGTGGATCGTGTGAAAAAACTGGGATTCAGCCTCTTCGAAATTCGGAACTTCCTTCAGTTGCTGGGCAGATCCAGAAAGGAAGCATCGGATGTCATGGAAGAGAAAATGGCGATGAAACTGGAAGAACTGGACGAAAAGATCCAGACACTTCAGCAGATTCGCGGCGATGTATCTGCCTTGCTAAATCATTGCAGAAGCAATCCGCATAAAGGCAGCGAAGGAATCCAGGAAATTGTGCATTCCATGCAAGAGAAAGCCATGGCGATAGGCATTGAAGGTGGTACGAAAAAGAAAAGCGAAGCTGCCGATGCCATAAAGACCAGGAGCTCGACGAATGGAAAGGGGGAAACCAGGCCGAAGAGGCGTATTGATTCTCGAACACGGTCCGGCCAGAGATCCAGAGAAAACCTGAATGGCAGTAAAACCACATCCCGTTCCAGGCGATAAGCGTCACATATACTCCGAAGCACCGCATCTATGCGGTGCGGTTTATGGCAGCGGTTGGGGCAAATGCGAACTCGGTCGTTGCAGCGCTGCGGGACGGGTTCGCCTTATGGCAGCTGAGAGCGCAAAGACGAACCCGGCCGGTTGCAGAGCCCATTGACCTCCCGATCAATCGGCCCCATCCTGGCAGAATGTTATGCGAACGTTACCCCGGGCCGTTAGAAGATCGGCGGGGCTTGAGCCAAAGCTTTCTTTGAAGCTTCGACTCATATGGGCCTGATCGGCGAAGCCGGCCTCATGGGCTGCATCGGTCAGGGACATGCCATGCTGCAGAGCAGACACAGATTTTCGCAGTCGCAACCATAGAATGTATTTTCGCAGAGGAATGCCCATCTGCTCTTTAAACAGATGGGTAAATCGTCCTTCGGATAGCCCCGTATGCTGTGCCAGTTCAATAAGGGATGCCTTCAGGTCTGGATCTTTCTGAATATAGGCGCAGGCAGATGCGATGCGAGGATCCAGCGAAACCGGCCTGGAAGTATGGGGATTTCCAGGAAGCTTGCTCAGAAGTGCATCCATCCATTCAAGCGAAGACTGGCAGCCCGGTGAAATCAATGATGGAAAACTGGCAGGATATTCAAGAGTAAGCACATCGTTTTTCACCAGAGTGCTGGCCTCAATGGACTGACACAGCGAACTTTCGCCATCGATCAAAAGGATGCTTTGAGCCGGATGATTCCCGGAAACCGCATGTCTGACATTGGGAGCAATTACGGTGAGCGAGGATTCCAGCGTTCCTTTTTCTGTCTGAATGGAAACCGGCTCCTGACTGCATACAATCTGTAATGCATGATGCGAATGCATTCCGTTGTCTGAAAGAGCCCCTACAAATAGTGAACGATCCGGAAACAGTAGTAGATGTTTTACGTTGGACTCTTTCATCGGCGCAGGCAGATTCTCGCAACTGACGGCATTCAAGTCAATATCAATCGTTTGAGGTGCCCGCCTGGAGCTCTATCCGGATTGTGTGCAAATAGCCAGTTTCTTCAAGTTTTTGGCTAGGGGACAGACTAGAATAACTGCATGAATCTAACAACATGGAAAATGCCGAAAAGGCAGTCAGAGAAACTGAAGGAAGAAATGGCACTGGCGCAGGGCTTCTATAACAGGAGGGAATGGGACCGGGCCTTCTACAGGCTGGAGAGAGTTCATATTCTCAGCCAGCCCTATGTGATCGCTCATACCAGGTCTCACTGGTGGATGTTCAAAGTAGGATACCACCGCGGCGATGTAAAAGAAATGCTTGGACAGATCTTTCGCATTGTAGCTTCACTGGTGGTGTCTAGAATCTGGGTCCCTCTGGGAAACACAGGCGGCGCCAATGTTAGTCCTGTGCGCCCCATGCCGGTGCCGGAAGATCTGGAGCCGTATTTGCACTAAGATGGCGAAACATTCGATGAATGGAAAACTGATAAAATGGATGGGCCTGACTCTGGTTAGCCTCGGGCTTCTGGTATCTGGCGTCCTGGCTCATCATTATTTTCGCGCATCCTCGGTCCGGGAATCATGGAAGCCCGGCCATCCTCCCGTAACATTTACAGCCGATGTACATACACTGGAGATTCTGCCGCTGGTGAATTTCCAGGCAAGACCAGAAAGTCCGTCCGCGGATGTCTCCTATGGTTCCGATGAGGAGACGTCTAATGATGGCTCTGGCTATTTGCACCGCAATGGATCTGAAGAAGTATCCCGAGAGTCTTTGAATGATAAGCTCGGTCTGCGAGCCGAAGTAGGAGTTTCCTATTTGATTCGCACAGATCAGGGTACCGTCCTATTTGACCTGGGGCATAATCCGCAGAAAACGAATCCATCGGCTCTAGTTCACAATATGGAGCAAACCGGCGTTCAATGGGAGGATCTGGATGCCATCTTTCTTTCGCATACTCATTTTGATCATGTAGGTGAACTGGACACCCCGGGAAGCCCGTTCTACAGCTTTCTGGAATCTACGAAGAAGAGCATCCCTCTCTATACTCCGCAGGCTCTTGAGCTGGAACCTCTGCGAAACTATCTGGAAGGCATGGATGTAGGCGAAGCGTCCCTGATGATACAGGAAACACCCAGGGCGCAGGAGATTTTGCCTGGAATAGCCACCACCGGTGGAATACCAAGACAACTGTTCATTGGTTACATCGAGGAGCAGGCTCTGGTGATTAATGTTCGGGGCAAAGGGCTTGTGCTCATCGTAGGTTGTGGACATCAAACCCTGGAGCGGCTTCTAATTCATGTGCGAAAGACATTCTCCCAGCCCATCTATGGCATAGTGGGAGATTTGCATCTTCCTGTGCCCGATGGACGAATGAATCCCCTGGGAATCAACGGTCAGAGGATCTTTGCATCTGGCGAAGGACCTTTGCATCCATTAAGCGAACCGGGTGTTCGGGCGGATCTGGAGAAATTGAAAAAGCTGAATCCAGGTCTGGTAGCTCTGGGAACCCATGATAGCTCGGACGATGTAGTGCGAATTTTTGCCGAGGAATTCGGGGAGAGATACCGGTTTGTGCGAGTGGGGGAATGGATTTTGGTAGAGTAGTGGCTGCAGGGATGGCGCGAAGTAACTGAATTGCATCCAATGGTCCGTGTTATAGCAGCGGAGCGGGCAATTGCGAACCTTGGCCAGCTTTGGGCCGCCTCCTAAGTCACGCCCTGCTTCATCCGCATCAGTAAATAGACTGCGAATCCCACAGCCACCCCGGGCACTGCTCCCAGTAAAATGCAGATCCAGCCGTATTTGACTCGATCCCTTTCATACAGGATCCAGACAGCCAGCACCGCCCAGCAAAGGATTACATCGGTGGAATAGCCGGCGGCGAAGGGATTTACAAAGCCTCCCAGAATGGCCGATCCAGGATCGAAAGGCGATAGTGCCGGCGGAAGCACATAGAAAAAGAAGAAAATGGTGAAGGCCAGAGCGATGGCTGCCAGGACATACCTAAATAGTGTTTCTTTCATGTTTCCTCCTGAGATCGGATCAAATTCCGCTACTTCCTTTCAGGAGACAGGATAATCCGGTAGTCCTATCTCTTCAAGACATTGAGAATCGATTCGCAAAGAAACATACCAGGATTTCCAGATAAAAAATTCGAAACGCAGAACTGAAAAAATACACCGATGATTAATGATCTTTCTCTTGTTAAGAAATCCCTGTCTCCAGGCGAGTCAGATCTTGTTGTTTCTGGCCGTCTTGCTCTATCCAGGAATATCATCTTCCGAACCATTCATTACCGATAAAAAGAGTCCTGCAGAAATCATGCAGCAAATGCGAAAGGAACTGGAGATCGATCCCCTCGGAAGCCAGGTCCCGGAAAAAGTATCCGCAGTTTCGCATACTATACTTCAGAGAGAAGCAATCTTGAAATTTGATGAAGGGGAGGTCCGAGGTCTACTGGCTCTCCCTGCCAGGAAGATCTCTATTCTCACTAGTTCAGGCCTACGAAAGATTCGCATCAACGAAATCGATGCCGTTCGTTTTATTGAGAAATCCACAGCGATGCCGGAGTCGAAAGAACTTTCAGATTCCAGATCCATGCCTGACTTTGACGACCCGGTGGGATGTAAATTGTCCCTTTCCGCCAGTAGCGATGCGCGCGATACGGTAACCGGCATCTGTGATGCGCATCTGTGGAGCGAGCTTTTTATTCGGTTCCCCGGTCAGAGCTACCGACCTATTAACAGTGAAATTCTGGATAGTCCATCGGGCAGCGGACTGCGTCTGAAGGAAGTCAACTTTCCGGACACTGAACCAGGAAGGCTGGGAGGTCGATCGTGACCTCTGTTCAACCAACCAACGAAGCGTGGGTAGTTATGGCACTGATGGCCCTGGTATTGCTCCCGGCCTGTGTATCGTCGGATTCTGCTAACACCAGGGATAAATCTGCCGCAGAGCAATTTTCCCCCCTGGAGTTTACTACCCGAAATGAAATCAGCTTTTTTCGCCTTTTTGGCCAGCCTTACGGTATCGATCGTTTCGAACGATCCAGAACCTCTGGCTCTCAGTTGAGCGATTCAAAATCCAGGCGAGGACGGATGCCGGTAACCGGGCTGAATTTTGATCAGGCTACGCGAATCTGTGCAGATGCAGATGGTCGTATATGCAATCATCGTGAGTGGGCCTGGGCATGCCGGTCCTCTTCATCCAGAAAAGCAACTATCTGTGGGTCGGGCAAAGATCTTCATCCCACCGGCATTTACTGCCCCCCGGAAGACGGCCTGCCGTCAGACATGAGAAGCAATGCGAAGGAGTGGGCTGTGGGACCCTTCGGAAACCCGCTTATCGTTGGCCTCGGAAATTGCCGAGATTTTCGCATTGCATCGCCCTTTAAGAGATCTCAGCGCCTGGGAGTGAGATGTTGCTACTAGAATCCAGAAAGATATTCCTCGTGATATTGGCCGGTCTGATCCTTACCAGTTGCCATGGATGGCAATCCAGAAACTGGCATCGCAAAGAGCTACCTGAAATAGAGATGGTGGGACTGGGCTATATCAAGGTCTTCGGACTCACGCATCGTTTCATTGAATCTTCATCTCTACGAGATAGTATTCGCTTTGTCCTGCGACGGAAAGGAATCGAATCTCCGGAGGTCGCTTATCCGTTCACAAACCCGGAATGCAGGGAAAACTCATCGGACGCGGATGATTTTTTGAAGGGGAAGGAACTTCTGGCATTGAATTCAAGTTATCCAGGTCGCTACTGGCTTCGCGGCGAAATCGATATTCGGCCCGAAGACACCCTTGTGCAACGAACCTATTCCATTTCCCTCTTTTTTCAGGTCATCGATCTTTCCACAGGAAGAATGCTGGCGCAGGCTTCTCTGCAGAAGACCGACCTGGACTCGGTCTCGCGGTCAGAGATTCTGGATGGTCTGGACAGATTGATTTCGCAATTGCTGGGTACTCTGTAGCACATAGGACACTTGAAGCATAGTAGAGATCTGCCAGGTTCGAAGCATGACCCTGAGCAACTATTCAGGAGCTATGTTGCCAGGGAAGGTCAGTCCGGCTCATTCTCGTACAGAACCAGATGATTCTTATTCGCTTCGAGATTCCAATTCATCTGGATGCGATGATCCTGTCATCTGAATCGAGATCTAAAGAATTACACAGGCGCTCTTTTGCCACCAGGGCTTAACCATCGCTTCAGCGGCGACGCTCGACATTTCAAATCTAATTGGAGAGCGTCCTATGTCCTGGACTCGAAAATGCATTAGCCTCTGGCTGATTTTAAACTTTCTTGCGATTTTTGTATTCCCTCCATCCCTGGTGGCCGAACCTTTCAGGGATTTTCGGGAAGAAGATGAACAGGCCCTGAAAGGCTACCTGAATCGTGCCACAAACATGCAGGACCTGGATCAGTGGCGAAGCTATGTACAGTCAGGACTCATGTCTCTGAAGGCTGATTGGGAAGATGATGCCGTTCAGGAAATACAGTACCGTCAGGATCGCATTCGAGAACAGGATCTGGATGAAGGTCAAGAGCAGGAGAAACGCGATGCCCTGGAAGCAGAATATGATACAGCTCTGAGCGACTGGGAAACGAAAGCGTCGCGGCTGATTCAGGAGCGAGAAGCCGAGTTTCGCGTAAAGCAGGAGAAAATCGAAGGCCTTGAGATTTCCGAACAGGAATATCAGGAAATTATCGCCACAGCAGAAGCCACTTTCGAAAACAATCCGCAGCTGGATTTAAACGGCTGGGAGAATCTGGTAGAAGGCTTGAATGAAAGTCTGGTGCAAGCCTTCGAAACGGATCTGGAATCGCGCATCGCAAAGGCACGAGATAACATTGAACCTCTGGATGACAGCCAGATTGAGGCGCTGGATCAGGCGATCGCAAAAAAAGAAGCAGAGATTCGAAATGAATTCGATATGCGAGAGCATTTTTATCTTCTGAAGGCCAAAAACCGCTACATTGCTTTAAAACGAGCGGACGATTTGAGTGCGAAAGCGGAAGCGGAAGCCGGATCCGCCGAAGAGGTGGGAGATCAGGCCATTCAGGACGCAGAAACCCAGGTGGAGGAGCAGACCGTAGCCCTTCTGGAGCAGAGCGAAGAAGCTTTGAATTCGGAAGAAGGCAGTCCGGACCCCCTGGAATACCAGAGCCAGGTTGAGGAAATCATCAGTCAGGGGCTTCAGGTTTTCGAAGAGGCAGAAGAGGATCTTTTCCAGGATCGTCTGGTCTGGATGGAAGCAACGAAAACCTCTCGCGCGCAGACCGAAGAAATCTGGAAAGAAGAACACCAGAAGCTCAAGAGTACCAGAGATGCCTGGCTTGAGGCCGTGCAGACCAAAATCGAAGAAGGTCGTGCAAAATATGCAGAGAAGTATCATGAGTTCGAAGAGAACCGGGCTCAGGCCGAGGCAGACCTTCAGGATTACATAGATCAGGAGCGGGATCGCTGGAATGGTTCTTCGGAGCAGTTGGCCAGCATGGTTCGTGGAGGGGGAGCTGCACTTCTGGAAGCGAAAGAAGCCCATGCATATTATCAGGAGCTTCTGGGCCTTCTGGGTGACTCGCCTACCAACAATGATCGGCTCCGGGATTTTTATATCAGGGAAGGGCAGGAGATGAAGGATTCTATTGCTCGATTTGAATCCATCTTGCTTCGCGCAGAGTCGGAGCTGGATGGCACCCTTTATTCGAAAGATCCATCATCCGGACTGTTGAATGATCGCCGTCAGTTCGCAGATGAGCTTCGGGACGACCTGGAGAGCCTGAAGGCAGATGCCTTTCGGGAAGAGATAGGTGATTGGCTTTCTAGAGAAGAGAATCGCACAGACTATGCTCTCTATGTGAGAGATATTGAGCGCGATATTCGCGGCAATGAACTATTTGTAGAGCGAGCTCAGGAATTACAGAGCAGCCAGGATTTCAATTACCAGGCCATGGACAGTATCGAAGAGATGCGAGAGCTGGTGGCCGGTCTGGACAAGGAGTATCTGGAACACGGAATTGAGATTTCGAGAATCATCAATGATATTATCAAGCAGAAGGGCGGAGCCGAAGAGCTCTGGCCGAACGATGTAGAAGAAGGATCCGCCCAGGACCAGGCTGCGAAGGATTTACGTGAGCAAGCCCTGGCCGCTATCAAGGAAACCATTACCACTGAATTCTTCCGCAATTCTTTAAGCGAGGACTCCCGGCTGCGGGAGCTTGTTCTCGGGAAGCTGGAGGATGGACTGTATCGCCAGCACATTACCGGAAATGCCAATGATCCGTATCTCATGACCGATGCAGAATACGAATGGGAAGTGCTTCGTAGAGAGCGAGATCGGCAGGCTCAGAGACTGGAGCGAGCTCGTAGAGTTAAGCATTATGCAGATATCGCAGAAAAGCATGGAGCCGGTCTGGAAATGGCTGCGGTTACAGACGGGAGGGTGCAGGCCAGTAAGACGAAGACCGATCTACTTCAGCTGGCCTACGATGTAACCGCTGGAGAAGCCGGGGATCTGGCTCTTCAGCTTCAGGGAATGGATCCGGATGCAGATCCGGCGGCCTACGAATCGCTATTTGAACAGCTGATTCAAGAGCAAACGGACTTCGAACTATATGCTGCTAGAGGCGAAAATCTTCAGGCAAGCTCGGACTTTATCTCCGATGTGGCTGGCCTGGATGCGGAAACGGTTCCGGATGCAGATGATGTAAATGATATGCTTTCGGACCTGGGCTCTCTACTGTCCGAGTTCACTGGCGAAGACGCATCTGCTCATCCATTGATTCCGTTTCGCAATCGACTGCAATCCTTTCGAGATGAAATCCTTTCGGGAAATGCAAGTACATCCACACTTGCCAACCGGTGGAAGGCTCTGCATGGAACGGCACAGGCCCTGTCTCTGGAAATGGAAAAGCTGGCCGGGGAATTTAACTATTCAGAAGAGCGGGAGCTTATTCGCACTGCCCTTTCTCAACCCAATCTAAAACAACGAAACGATGCGCTGGGAGATCTGAAAGACGATCTGGAATCCACTACCGAGACCCTGCGTCTGGCCGAAGAACGCTTAAATGAATCTCGCGAAGCCTACAAGCAGGCAAGGATTGATCTGGAGATCCAGAACTCCGGTGAAGCCCAGGAGCTGATTCAGATTGAGCTTCGAAATGCAGCCAGCGCCCTGGGTGCTGTCATGACTCAAATGAAAAGTGTGGAGGATGCCTCAGATATTCCTCTGCAAACTCAGGTAGAGTCTGCGAAAGACGATTACTTCGATACCATTCGCGAGAAAAATGAAAGCGCCTACTATCGAGAGCAAACTAGACAGGCTCTGGGACTGGTAGAAGCTTTGAACAATACCATGCAGGCCGCAGAGGCCCTGCGAACTCTGCAAGGCTCCCAGGATTATCCCCAGGAAGCCCCTTCGCCGGAAAATGTACAGTCCCGGGCGGAGTCCATTCTGGAGATCAAGGATGATTTTGCAAAAGCAGCAAGCCCTACGGTCTCCAGTGCACTGAGTTCGCTTCAGGGACGTCTGGATCTTCTGGAATATCTACAGGAAACCATCGACGACGAAGATGCCGAGGCCGAAGAGAAAGCCCATGCAGAGGATCAGAAGGAGCGAGCTCTGGCCGATCTGGAAAAAGACATTACGCGGCTTCAGGAAGTTTTAAAATCTACAGAAGAGTCCGTTCGGCTGGCGCTGCTCAAGAAGCTGGATCGGGGGCCGGACGAAAGCGAGGTTCCTACAAAGGATGAACTAGAAAATAGAAGCGAAGAGCTTCGAGATGACATGCTGGAATTTGCGGAACTCGTTTCCGGGGATTTAAAGCAGTTTCTAACGAATCATCGCGGTGAATCCTATAGTGGAATGATTGCCTCTATCGATGGCGACATTGCCACAGCCGTGGCCGATGCGACTGCCGACGGTGAGGATCCGGATCAGAATGAAACGGTAGCTTCCCTTCGAATTATCAAAGACTGGATTATCGACCGACGAGATATGATCGATGCGGCCAACGAAGAGCCGGATTCGGATGACCCCACACCCACCGAAAAACGATGGGATGCGCTGCTTGCACAACTGGATCGTGTAGAAGAGAGCTCCACCTACTGGCTTGAGTTTGAAAACAGTAAGCCAGAATCCAGCGGCGATGCCTGGGTAAGCGAGTTTCGTAGCCAACGAGAAGACCTACGTGATACACTGGATTCCGTTTTGAGTGCCGGTGATGCCGGTGACGGATCCCTGAGAGATGCATTCTACAATCTATCTACGGAGGAGCGCCAGTTACTTCAGGGCTACAGCGGAATTCGCACTTCGAATGAAACATATCTTCGCAGAGATTTGAGTCAGATTCGAGATCTGATTCAGAGAGATCTGGATCAACTGGACACGGATTTTGAAACCATATTCGAACGAGAAGAAGCCAAAAACCTGGCCCGGCAGATTCAAAAAGCTCAAAAAGAACTGGCGGAAGCTCATCCGGAATACGCGGAAACTCAGGCCAGAATCAATCTTTTGCGCACTCAGCTTCTGGAAATGCAGGAAGAAATCGATGGGGCTGCCGATGCCACAGAGCGAGCAAACCTGGAAGCGAAGTACGCTTCCGACATGGCCGTTCTGGAAGATCGCATAGAAGAACTCCAGGATATAATCGCTGCAGCGAAGCCAGATGTAGAATCCCGTCAGGCTGAGCTTCGCAGGCTCAGTGCCTATCTTCAGGAGTTGAAGCAGGGTAAGGGCGCTAGCTCCCAGTTCATGAATGCAGTGAGCGGATTTTTCGAACAGCAGATGAAAGAGTTGAGCGAGGATCAGCAGCGTAGACAGATTCTGGACCAGGATCAAAATGAAAATCAGGATTCCCTGCCTGTGATAGAAATCCTGGGACTGGCTCTGGGAGTGTTTGTTCCGGATATTCGCGGCGATGCTCGTAAAAGTGGCGATACCTATCTTATTTCGGATGACTTTTCTTCACTGGGACTCACCGATGTTGAGTCCATCGATGATATTGCAAGTGTATTGAATGAAGGCCTTCCGGGACCGGTTCTAGAAGCTCTATCCGAGAACCTGCTGGATTATGCTTCGAATCCAGACAACAGCGGACGCCTGTCTGAAGAGATGCAGGCGGCCATCATGATGCTTCAGGGCCATTTAATCGAGGTGGCTGCGGCTCGTGAGATCATAGATATGCGAGACTCTTCTGTGGAAGAGATCAAAGATCGTGCGGATCGCATGAAGCAAAACTCCGCCCATCTACAAGAAATACTGCCGGCCTGGAAAGGTCTGGAAGACCAGCTCATGCAGGCTCTGGAGAATGGAGCTTCACCTTCTGCAATTCTGGCGATTCTGGACAGTCAGGAGAACTTTGAGCTTCTGGAAGAGGAAGCCCGTAGAAATGTGGATGGCGATGAGACCACCGATGTACCGGAAGCCATTCAGCAGAGGCTTTCTCTTTACGAAGATGCCCATGAGCTACTGAGAAATTATAAGACGGATCAGGTGCTGGCTTCTGCACTGTCCAGTTTTCAATCACAGCTTCGGGCGGAATTGAATCCCAACAGTGACTTTGAAGCCGAGAAAGATCCAGAGCACTATCTGGCTTCGTTTGAGGCTCTGGATTTTGACGATGCCATTTCATTAATTGAAAGTCTTAGTAGTAGCTCTTCGAAAGATTCCAGTGATCAAACCGGGCAGTCAGGTGATGAGTCAGATAGTTCCGAAGAAGATACCGGTGAACATCTGCGAAGCCTGCTCACAGCCGAGCTTCCGGAGCTGGCTTCTGGCTCCCTGTCCAGAAGTATTATCATGGAAATCATGGTAAATGAGCCGGAACTTACCGGCGGTGATCTCAAGGCTGCCTTGATCCAGGAGCTGAACGATGCGAAGTCCAGTCTGACCTCCTCTCTGGATGAAATGATGCAGGCGGCCCTCACAGCTCAGATGCTCTTTTCGTATCTCAAAGGCGAAGACGGAAAGAACGGTGCCTGGGATGGGGAGCTGGCTTCGCTCACGGATACCCAGAAAGAAAAAGCCTTTATTATAGCGCTGCAAAGATTTAACTCCGAATCCAGCAAAGATACCTTCAATCCAGAAAGCTATCCGGAAGAGTTTGTAAATCTGCTGGTGATTCGGGGAAGTGAGCTGGCTGGAAAGCGCTATCAGGATTTTCTGGATGGTCAGGATTTACCGGGTAGCGTTTCTGAAGAAGAGCGACCGGGGCTCAACCTCAGCGGAATCCCTGTATTCTTTCAAAAGCAGATTCTGGCCCGGGACTTTCATGTATTTCTGGATAATGCTTCTGCCCTGACTGACTTCGAAGCTTTCAGCAGTCTTTCTGGAATCTCGAATAGCGAAATCCTGGGTGCCTATTTTGAATCCAGAAAGATGGAGCCCCGTCAAACTGCCTTGCTAAACGAGATTCTGGCCGTTCGCCAGTGGAATGATATGAAGGCCGAGGCCGATGCCATGGCCGGCACGGATTTTCCAGGTAATCTACTGGCGGCAGACGAAAGCGAATATAGCGCAGATTTTCAGGACTACATCTTTGGCCTTCGACTGAAGGACTTCCTGGCAGATAAGACCGTTACCGGCTCTACCATCGGCGAACAGAAGCAATCATTTGCAGTGTTATTCCAGGAGTTTCTGGACGATCCGGCTTATTCCGTAAATGGCAAGAGCCTGCGAGAGAGAATCGCCTCTACAGATGAAACGGCCTATCTGGAAGACCTGGGTTTTGAGATTCAAAGACAGGAGCTGGAGGCGAACTCTCTTCTTCCGGGATCCCTGTATCAGAGATTTCTGGACGGGGAGTTAAACGAACCTGTGCCAGATGAAGACAATGTGCTACCAGATGAATTCGCAGACATACTGGCCAATCATTCGGATTATCTGGCCATGGCTGAGGCCCTTACAGATTCTTCGCAGGCGGATTCGGGAGGCGAAGAGAACTTTGTAGAGATCCTGGCTTTACTGGAAACCGGAGGACAGGGAACTCTCTATGATGACCCGGATCTTGCGGATCGCATTCTGGCCGATACCGGCTATGAAAACTTAAGCGAACCGGCCCTGAGTTTCGTTCGCTCCTACATCAACCAGGATAGTGCGTATCAGAGTGTGGGCGGAGCTGATCTACAGACAGCCATCGTAGAAACAGAAACCGCAGCCATTACAGAGGATTTCTTTCCCACAGAAGGTGATCTTCTGATTCATCAGGCTTTTCTGGAAGACCACGGAGCGGATCTGAGTGCCCTTAGCGGAGCTGTGTCTCAGGCTCTGGAAGGCAATCCAGACTTCAAAGATAGTCCCCTGTTTACATATTATCTGAATCAGCGAGGCGATCTTGTACGAAGCCTTCTGGACCGGGCATCCGGCACAAACAGCGATTTCTACAACGCCCTCAGTGCGGATGAGAAAACTGATTTTGAGGAACTGAAGTCTTTACTCGGAGAAGATGAGCTCCTTACCGAAGAACTACAGCTACGAAGCGATAAGGTAGCCACATCCCTGAATCATTCGGTCATGCGGAATCTGGCTCAATCTGGAACCATCCCGGCCATGAGTTCCATGACTCTGGGATATTTCTCTCAGAGATTGAGCGATGCAGACTTTGCACTACTCAAGGAGAATCGTCAGGCTCTGGGTCGTGCATTGATCTCAGCCATATTTGAAAGCGGTGATGAGCCGGCCCTTTCCGGAACGCTGCCTGCGATTTTTTCTAGCGCAGCCGTAACCGAGGGAATCCAGGAACTGATCTTGCAGATGGGACCACAGTTCAAGGCGGGCATACTGGATCAGGCATCTCTATGGAGAACCTATCTTGGTGATTATGCAATTAGCGATGCGAAGCGCGACGAACTGGGGACGCTTGTAGAAGAAAGCCGGGAGTTACAGACTCGTCTGCAAGTGGATCTGTTCTCCGGAAGTGCAGACGGCGTGGATCTGATGCAGGAGCGACTGGATGATTCCGGAGAAGGTTCTGCATTCATTCTGGAACTGATGGGCGGCTATCTACAGAGCGGCAGTATGGATCTGGAAAGCCTGGCCAGAGAGGCGGACCGGGATTTTAAGATTGCCACTCGCCTGGCCGAATTCGCCGATCTACGTGGTTCGCTTACGGATTCCAACGGCGAAGAGAACCTGACGGTAAATCGCTTTGTGAACTACAGAGCCTATGTGGGGGCCGAGCGTCAGTCTCAGCTGAATTCGTATAAAGATTATCTCAGAGGATACAATCCCGGTCTGTTGGTAGATCTCAAGGGCGACGATCGACCCATTCTTGATGCCATTATGGCCAAGGTGGCTGCGGGCGAAACTGTCTGGATTCCGAAAGATGGACTGGGTCCGGCCGAGGTTCGAGCAGAGTCTGACTGGGGTTCGGACGCCTTAGAAGGGCTGCCGGATCATTTTTCGCTTACTTTTGGAGAACCGGAGGATAACACAGAATTTCAACAGTTCGCAGATCTAACCGGTACAGCGAGGATTGAAGTAGAAGAAGTAGATCTTCAAGGCCGTAACATGGACCACCTGTTCGATTCAGACGGCTGGGAGGACATCCTTACCAGCGATCCGCCTTCCCGGGGACAGGATCCAGAGGTAATAGACGATAGTCGCGTACTGGAGAACGGCGAGGACACAAATCTGGAAGTTCGGTCTCCAGCCATACGCGCTGTGATGCCTTATAGCGGCCGGGCTGTGGAAAGTCTGGAGGACATGAAGCGCGTTTATTACGCGAACCTGGCAAACAATTATCTGCATCATGTATCTGGCTTACACGATGGCCTTCGCACAGTGCTGAGCGAATCTCAGGCTACTCAGGATCAGCAGGATGCCCTTCTGGAAACCGAGATGAGCGATGCCATAGTTTCCGCTCTTGCTACAGCCGAGGAGAATCTGGAAGATGCTGATCCCACTCCGGCCATCAACTCAGAGAACTTTGAGGATCTGGACTACGAACACCTCAAGGCTTTGCTGGAAGATGAAGAAAACGTAGCTACTCTCAAGGATACCTTGCAAACAAAGGAAGCAGCGCTTACCGGCGAAATCGACGGTTTAACACAGGATCGGGTGAATGCGGAGCAGGTGTATCAGAGTGCTCTTTCTGCCAGAAGCAAAGCGCAAAGCGAATACGCGCAGGCAGGACGAAGACAGGAATCTCAGAACCGGGCTGTAAGAGATTACTTGAACACCGTCATGGTGGCTGTGGAACAGGACTACGAAGAGGCCCGGGAAGACTACGAGCAGGCTGAAGATGAGGCCAATGAACTGCGTCTAACTTATCAGGACGCGTTGAGCAATTATACGCAAACCATGGATCAGATGTCTGCGCTGTTCGAAAAGGTGAACGCTTCGCAGCAGGAGCTTGATACCCGAAGCCGGGTGCAGGAATATGCAAATACTCCGTATCTCTATGCTTCCGCGGATTCCGGGGAATCTACCGGAGATTCGGAAGATGGGGATGATTCCGGAGAGTCCATAGATACCTATGAACTGCATTCTGAAGATGCCGATGAAGCCTTTGAACGCGCACTGGCTACCTACAATTCCATTGAAAGGCAATTCAAGCAGGCCGGATTTAATGTTCTTGTGCAGGATGATCTGGATGACTTCGCAAGGGTGGCCCAGCTTCGAAAAGATGGAAACGATTTTCTGGACGAAGAGCTGGAAGAAGAGGATTACGAAAGGCTGGCCGAGCTCCGGGAGTCCAAGCATTCCGATTTTGAGGGAGCACAGCCTTATGAAGCCATTCGAGAGCTCTTTGGACAACTGAGCATAGCGCAGCTGCAAGAGATTGCAGAGCTCGGAGCCGACCCCGATGACTGGGAGCTTTCGGACGGACTGGAGCAGTACCGGGAAGAGCTGGAAGAGATTCATGGATATGAACCAGGAATGTTCGATTCCGAAGATGAGGCTCCTGAATGGCAGATTGTCGAAGAAGCGGCATTATACCTTTTGACGCTGCGAGATCTAAATGAGCGTTACGGCGAACTCATAGATGCAAGAGCAGATTACATCTTTCATACACAGCGTACCATCCGCCTGGAGAAGGCGGCGACGATAGTGCAGGCGGAAATTGAAAAAAGAAAAGCAGCAGTCAGGAAGGCAGAGATTGAGTTCCGGCGAAAGATGCGCGAAAACCTGGGAAGTATGGAAGGTCCTGGCGACGATTCCGAGCGAATTAAGGCCAGAGAAATCGTATACCGGGCACTGGTTTCCCGGCTTCCCGCTCTAGATCCCGATGAAAGCAACGAGATTGTAATCAATCTGGGAGCCGAATTTGCCTCCTGGTTTTATGGTGCTGCCGGCGCAACCAGGGAATCTCTGGGTGCTTCGGGTAGAAATGCTCGGTATCAGTGGAGTCGACTGCAACAACTGGCCGCTGCTGCGGGGATGAGCGAATGGATGTCAAAAAGTTCCCGAGAGAGGGATGCAATCAAGACCTGGATCAAAGCGGGAGGGGCATCGGCTCTGGGCTATAGTCAGTATGTTCCTGTCCATCAAAACTGGATGCGGAGCATGGGAGCCCTGGATAAAGCAATCCAGGAGAATCACATTCTACGTTCTATCTGGCTGCCTGTGCTATATAAATCTGCCGGACAGGCCCTTGCTGGCGCCTATACGGGTACTGCGAGCCCTGCTGTAGCCTCCTATCGTCATGCTTCCAAAATGCTGGCGCAAGGGGAGGCGAAATTACTTCTCAAGCAATGGCACTCGGTTATTGCAAGCTTTAACCTTGGGCAGGCAGGCGACAATGGAAATCTGGCAGATGTGCGCCGTGCGGAATTGCGTCTGCAAAGAGAAAAGGCTCGGCTAAGTTATCTCACAAAAGCTCCAGATCTTCATTCGCTCAAGAAAAGACTGAAGGAACTGGGCAGTGCTCGCGGCTATGAGATCACGAAAGCCGAGCTGGATTATCTGTATGATTCCAATGCGGCCCCGGGGAGCCTTGCCGAAAATCGAAACGAAGAAGCGCTGAATATTTCGGAGCTGGCCACGGATGCGAAGTGTTTTGGCGCATCAGGTCGGCGATATTCCTGTGACCCAGAAAATTCCAGGAAAGGAGGAAAGCATCGAGATAATCTAACCGGCCAAAGAGTCACCTTGATGAATCCGGAAGCAGAGATAGATCTTGTATCCAGGGAAATACATCAGTTCGAGGTTTCTGCGGATGCAGAAGCTGAGAGAGTATATGGTCTGGGGCGAGTTCTGCAGTCCACGGTCAATCATGCCCGTGGACTGCGTAATGAGGCGAAATCCGATTATCTCACCGCGGCAGAACCCAGAGAATCGGGTTTTGCGCTTTCTGAAAGATCTGCCACGATGCAGGGGCTTGTACATTGGGCTTCCGGTGATGATCCTGACACATCTACCATAGAGCAGAACCGGGGTGGTCGAGAGTACAGAGGATATGAGACGGTCTTTCTGGATTACCTGGAGAATGCATCCCGGATTCAAGAAGAGCAGCTCCAGCAACAGGCCCGGCTACAGGAGGCGGACTGGGATCGTCGCAAAGCAGAACTGAAGCGTAGAAAGAAGGAATGGTCCGCCAGAATGGATCTTATTAAGAGTCGGGGCCAGAAGCAATGGGCAGCCGCAGAAAATGCCTTCCTCAATAAATGGAACAATGCGAAGCAAAAATCCGACATGCGCGAGCGGGAAGCGAAACAAGAATGGCAGCGCCGTATCCGAAGCCATTTCAGTGAGAAAGAGCGCTGGGAAGAGGATATGCGTAATCGCCTCGCTCGTAAGACCATCAAGGAGGACCTGGGCAGTTTGATCCAGAACTTGAACAATAAGATTAGAGCGGACATGGATTCCCTGGACGTTAATATTCCTACCATCAGCTCATCATCCGTCCAGCGAGCCTTGAAGAATGTGGAAATGAATGCTCCGGACAGGGATTCTCTGAGCGGCATCAATGATGGAATAGAGCAGTTTAACGCTGTCGTTGAACTGGAAATGCATAGCAGGGCGCTTGGTCAGGATAAAGTCTTCAATGCGTTCCGCGATTTTGAGGCGGATCTTGATCGGCACCAGAGACAGATGAAAACAGAGGCGAAGACTCAAATGCTTCAGGAATATCGCAACCTGATTGATGCCTTTGTTCGCGCTATAGAGAGGCGAAACGGGGCCTATCAGAAGAATACCAGGTCTGCAGCTCTGGCATCCGGCTATGTAGATATGGGCCCTGTGTTCATAAAAAAAGGAGCCGGCGGAAAGAATCTAGGAGCGATCAATCCAATCAACAACTTCGATATTCAATCCCGCGCCAATGAATTTCGATCAACCAGTGAAATCTATGCGTCCAGGGATCGATTCCAGAAGCTAATGAACTCCTCATCGCTTGCAGAATTTGAAGCAATGGTGCATGTAGAGAAACTCCGGGTCCGGAAGTGGATGAAAGAGATTTCTGGCACCACCCGGGATCGCGTAAACCGCAGAAATACTCGGAGCTGCGAAAAGATGGGCGAGTTCGGTTGCTGGATGGGGCGGGCCCCGGACGGGAAAGTGTCGGGCATGGCCAATGCAATGGCCGGAAAGGATGTCAGTTCAGTGGCTGCCGCTGGCCAGCATGCATCGGTATCCGCATTGATTCAGGGCTTCGCCGGAGGGCTGGGTGAACTCGGAGGAGAAAGCCGGCCGGGTCAACCGGGCATTCCTGGATTCTATTTACAGATGAAGTTCATGAATGAAAGAGTGGCCCGACGTTCAGAAAAAAGCATTTCGGTAAGCGGGCCCTCTATCGATCCGGTCAGTGGGGCGTTGAACAGGGCCAATCTTGGTTTGGTGCAGGCTTACAGCGATGTTGAAGTGGGTGCCCGGGTGCATGGATTGGACCGTGGAAAACTGAACCGGGCCCATGCGTTAACCCTGGGCATCAGCGGTGCGAGATCCCTTGCCATGGTTCTGGACGCCAATGGCGGGATGGGACTCGCTTCCGCTGCCGTAGGCGCTCTAAGTTCGGGGGTGAAGACCAATCATCGCACCGGAAGATCTGAATACCGCTTCACTACCGGCGATGCGATTTCCACCGCTACAGAAATAGGTTCTTCGTTTCTTCCAAAAGGTTGGTCGCAGATAGCGTCCGCGGCGGGCACCGGTCTTGGGGCCGCCCATCGGGAGTATCAGAGAGAACAGGACGGTGTTCAGGCTCTTGGACGCGGTCTCGCCTCCGGTATTTCATCTTACGGTATGAGCGTGGCCATTCGAGGAAATGGTCTGACCGAGGGAGATCCACTATTGAGATCCGAGCAGGGGTGGACCGGAGGATTTCGCAACTCACTGATGGGATCAATGCTGGACGAGGTTGGCAATTCAACCTGGGAGCTGGGAAGAAAAAGCCTGGGAATGTCCAACAGTTACCGTGCCAGTATTCGGCCGGGCTTCACTGGACTAACCGGGATCCTGGGTAGCGCCCTGGAAAGTGCATGGAAGCAGGAATATCAAACACAGAAGCGCGCTCAACGAAATGCGCAAATTCGCAAGGCCTGGAATGCAGCAAGAAAAGCCCAGGATGAGAATCGAAAGCAAACAACCCTGGATGCAATGCGCGGAGTGCTCAATGACGATAAGCTTGCGAAGAAGCTGGCCAGGCAGTTCAACAAACGATACAGGCTATCGGCCATAAAAAAGATCCTGAAGATGCGAAACAAGCAGAAAGGACGAACGTCCAGAGAGGGAAAACTGAGTACTGCTGCCGATATCGCTGCTGCAGAAAGCATTAATCAAAACGAAAGGGATATCCAGGGGAAGCGCTATCAGGAAATCGACAACCTGTCCCGGGCAATGGGACTATCCATTGCTGAGGCTACAGACCTTGTCATTCGGGCTCATGGTGGGGACTCCATGAATGTGCTCAGTAAACAAAACATGCAGAATCTGTCCATAATGGATAAGGAATGGGATGACATGCAAACCGGCGGCGAAGGGCAGTCAGTGGGCCAGGACTGGAGCATTATGGAAATATTCGCTGCTGTGAAAGAAGGTATCGAGCAAGGAGGAGATTCTGCAGGTATCGACTGGTCCCATCCGGTGGCCCGGTCCGTTCGCGCCGGCAATATGCACAAATACTATGAAGAACTGCGTGTACAGATGAATTTAAAGGGTCCCGATCTCTACGCAGATAGCAGACCACGCATGAATCTCTATGATGCGCAGAGGAAACCGAGAAGGAAGGTTTTTCGATCCAGAATGAATGATCGATTCGGCACCGGCAGTTATCAGGAGTACCTTATCTATCGTCAGAAAATGCAGAAGGCGTTGGATCAACTGGACATCGGCGATGGATTTATTGCCCACGGATACACCGATAACTACAGGGAATCAATCCAGTTTATCAAATCTAAGGGACACTGGGTCAAAGAAGCGGCCATGGTAAGCCTCAATTACAAATCACTGAAACAGGCGCGAATGGATCAGGCGCACTATGATAGGCGTCTCCAGGCTCGTGCGGTCGCCCGGATGAAAGCCCTGAAGAACAAAGCCGCTCGATTGATGCAGGGAAAGGATCTAGAGACACAGGCAGTGTTACAGGAAGAAATCCAATCACAGTATAAGGCAGGAAGAATTCTGTACGAAGCCACTGAGATAGTGGCCACAGAGCTTGTAACGTTTGGCGCCGCGAAAGCTCTGACCGTGGGAAAGCTGGCCTTCAGAGGGGCAAGGGCCGCAAGAATGGGGGCCAATGCCAGCAAATTGCGTTTTGGAATAGGGGCCTTTAATCGTCTTCGAAAATCTGGGCTTGCAGCAAAGATAGGCAGTAACTCTGTAGGAAGGGGCGTTCTAAAGCAGATTTATCGGAATAAATATACCCTGAACTCCATGGCCATCAACGGAACAACGTCTGGTCTGGCAAAAATTCCTCTGGACATGACAATCTCCTCGATGCAAGGCGAAAAATACTCATTCAGTGATGCGGCGGATTCCTTTGGGCAGGGGTTCTTCACGGGAGCCGGGTCATCCGGTATTGGGGGGACCCGAATTCTGAACAATACCGGGAAGATTGTGGGAAACGGAGCGTTTTTCGGGCTAAATGAGTTTTTTCAGACGATGCCAGAACATGGTTGGGAATTTACACCTGAAAGAATGGGGCGTTTGGCTATACAGTCAGGGTTTGGAATGGGGAGTCAGGCTCTGGGAATCTATGGAACCAGGGGATCAGCACCATTAACTAGATTCGAGAAATCTTATAGAGGTCGTCAGTTGAATGGCTGGCTACAGGGCACAGTAACGCCCATGCCATTTGACTTTGCCAACGATGCCTTCTGGGAGGTAGTATGGCCGCAAATAAAAACAGGCCAGTAAGACATCGAAATGTGGGCGCAAATCCAATTTCCCTGACTGTGGGGCTGGTAGCGGCGCTCTGGTTTTTTGGTCTCGGCTGGGCGATGCTATATCATGCCCTCCTCCAATACATTGAAGACCCCACTAAATGGTATATTCTCGTTGGGGTCATAATTGCAGTGACTGGCATCATCTACACCGGAGACTTCCTCCTGGGCCTATTTACCACTTCGAACATCATTCTTCGCGATGAAGATGGCATCCAGGGAAAACGAATCTTCCGGGACTGGGTGCGAATCAACTTCGATGAAATCACAGCGGTGCATAAGGCCTTTGCTCTGGGAGGAATTGTCAAAGTGCGCAGTGCTGACTCCGGGCGTAGCCTGGAGTTTGGTGTTGGCGTGGTAAGCGGTGGAGATCTAATGGAGGCGATCCTCGCCAACAGCCCCAATCTGGAAAAGGTAGATCTCAAGGATTGGCCCAACAATCGAAAATGGTGGCAAAAAGATCCGGACTGGGAAATCATAAACGCAGCCATTGCACGGGCCGAAGAGAATCGTAGCTCGCCATCTGCGTCCTGGTAAGGCCAGATTTGGAAGCAGAACACATCTCCTGGATTGGAATCCCAAAATAACGGTACGATTCCGACTTTTTGCACATGCACTATCAGAGGATATGCAATGAAGAAGAATCAAAAAAGCCAGATTCGCTATCCCAGGGATGCGGCTGGAAACGAGATGCAGCTGGGCGAGCTATATTCTAACACTGTTCAGGTAAGTGCCACCAATTTCGAAGTAGAGATTCGTCATCTCCTGGTGGATTCGGAAGGCATGGTAAAGGGCGGCACTAACATCCGCATGAGTCCGGATGCTGCGGCGGGTCTTGCGAATATCTTGAACCGACAGATTGCGGAAGTTGTGGAGTAGATTTTCAGCTCCGGCTTCGCGCCCAGGCATGTATTTTCGGTTTACCCCTGGCCCCGCTTCTCAATACTGCAGTACGCTATATTGCCTATGAAACTCAGGTCTGCCAGGGGAAAGTCCGGTGAGGGAGATGGCGTGGAGCCTATAACCTCCTCTATGGTAAATCCAGTTCTGATCTCTCTTTTACAAAAAAAGGGAATGGAGCTGGATGAAATATGCCAATCCATCGGTCTTCAAAACTTTAATCTGCAAGATCCTGATATGCGTATCACCTTGCGGCAGTGTCTGATGCTCTGGCAGCTCGCTGTGGATCGCACAGAAAACCCATCGCTGGGGCTTGATCTATTCTCGCATTATGGCGATTCGCAAATGCACTTTGTCACGCATATTGTGATGCTTTGTAACAATCTCCGGGCCGCCCTGCGTCACTGGGCTCGTTTTGCGCGGCTGGTATGCGAAACGGATCGCTTTGAGTTCAGGGAAGGTAAGGATTACGGTGGAATCCATTATATAAATACATCGGTGGCACATCAGAATCGCTGGATGTCGGAGCACTACACGGTACAATGTTATCATTATATAAAGAAGTTTACCGGAAAGCGGATCAAGCTTCAGGAAGTGCGCTACGCCCATGCAGACCCTGGCTACAGAAAGAAATACGAAGAGATCTTCCAGGCAGAGGTAAAATTTAAGCAACCTGATACAGGTCTCGTAATGGATCGAAAGTATCTGGAATCCGAGCTTCATACAGCCAATTCCTACATCCAGAAGTATATTCAGGAAAGGGCCGAGCAACTTCTGGAGCAGCTGGAGGTCCGGTCCGGGACCGCGCATCAGGTGCAGGAGTTGCTGCTTCGATTGCTGCCGGAGGGCAGAACTGGTATAGACGACGTTGCGGATCAGCTTTTTCTCGATCGAAGAGCGTTACAGAGAAAGCTAAAAGCTGAAGACACCAGTTTTCGAGATATCCTGGAAGAGACCAGAAAAACATTGGCAGTTCACTATATAAAAGAAGAAACTCGGATGGTGGAGATAGCGCATTTACTGGGCTTCTCTGATGCCAGTGGTTTTCAGCACGCCTTTCAAGGCTGGTATGGCTGCAGTCCGGGGGCCTACCGCCAGAAAATTCATGAGACCCGGGTCGATTGAATCATAAAATTCCCTCTGGATTTGTCCTTCCTTAAAATCCCAATCTCCGGGATTCTCTTTTGGTCCTTCGGGTAGCGCGGCTGATGTTTCATGCGAAAGGCGGTTTCAGGAAGCCCGCATCGCATGCCGGGTCGTTCGAAACCCATCGTCCACTAAAAAGCGCTGCCAGGTTTATTACTGCAAAGACAGAAGGTCGCTTTCCAGGGACCTTGCGACGCAAATTAACAATCATTTGTCGCAACCTATCAATTTTCCCTCTCTCCATTGAGTTGCTATCCATGTGCGCTCATCGATTCTTTTGCCTGGAGCAAGAATCATGAAAGAGACTCAAATCAAACCGAATGCACTAATGCAACAAATTGAGAAAGGGAATTTTACCTTTCTGCTACAATTCGGCGGCCAGGGAAGCGGATATCTCGCCGAACTCAAGCAGGTTTACAGACAATATTCGCCGCAAATGGGTGACTATTTTCGCTGCCTGTTCGATACCCTGCGCGAAGAGTACGATGAAGCCAGGAAGTTACATCCCGAATGGTATCCCCTGGGTTACGATGTGCAGTCATGGCTGGACGGAAATCTCAAATCCAGTGATCCGGATCTTTCCCGGGGAGTCTATTCCGGTCCTCTGATTCTGGCCACTCAAATGGCTCATTATCTTCGCTTCCTGCATTCCGGGGTTGATCAGCAGATGTTATTGGACACTACATCTGCAGCCATCGGTCATTCCCAGGGAGTCCATGGAGCATTGCTGGTTTCACAGGGACTGGAAGGGGATGAATTCTTGAAATCCTTCTCTGACCTCATTCGACTTTTATTCTGGCAGGGGTATCGAACCAGGGAAGCTTTCGCGCCCGTGAAGCTAGGGCATGATCTTCTAAAGGATTGGAAAGGTCCTGTTCCTACGCCAATGGCCTCCATTCGATGCGAAAGTCCCGAGCGATTGGAAGCTATTCTAGAGCAGTTTCAAAAAACGAATCTACAGGAGGCACCTCCGGAGATCGGGCTGCGAAATGGGGCGGAAGCATTCATTCTTTCCGGTCATACTGCCTCCATGGCTCGGTTCGCTGCCTACCTTTCGCGGAAGCACGAAGACCTGGCTTCCAGTCTGGATTTTCTCAACGTCTCCGGACCCTATCATTCCACATTCATGCGTTCCGCTGTAGACCGACTGGGGGACGACCTGGAGAGAATTGGATTGCATTTCCATGGAGAAAACCTGAGGGTTCCGGTGCTGGATCCCCTCAGCGGCAGAAACCTACAACAGGACGGGGACCTTGGTCGGTACATTGTGGAGGCCTCCACCATTCGCAAGGTGGACTGGCATAATTTGATGCTTCAGGTCTCAGATCTGAAACTCAGTCATGCGCTGTGTTTTGGACCTGGAGATGGCATTCGCGCCATTGGCAGACGATATCTTGAGCCCGGAGGTGTTGTGCAGGCCGGTCTACACAGACAAGCCGGTCTGGATCAATTGCTGAAAGGTCAGAAACCTGCGAAATCCTGGAAAGATTATGCACCGGTTCAAGGAGTTTTACCGGATGGCCGTCCTATTGCTTTGAATGCTTATTCTCGATTTACCGGTCGGTCGCCGGTCTTTGGAGGCGGCATGACGCCAACTACAGTCGAGATCGATATGGTTCTGGCTGCAGCATCCACCGGGCGCATTGTGGAATGGGCAGGTGGCGGTCAGGTCACCGAGGAAACATTTCGCAATCGTCTGCAGCGGCTGAGCGAGGGGTTACCGGAAGGACAGGGAATCGTTGTTAATCTACTCTACCTGGACGCATATCTCTGGAACCTTCAGTACCCGCTGGTGCGAAAGCTTAAGGAGGAAGGCTATCCTATCGAAGGTGTCACTATCTCCGCAGGAATTCCCGAGAAAAAGGAGGCTCTGGACATTCTTTCCAATCTTGAGAATGCCGGAATCTGGCTGAATTCCTTTAAGCCTGGAACCAGTAAGCAGATCACCTCAGTTCTGGAGATTGCAGATGCCGTATCGGATCACACAATCATAATGCAGGTGGAAGGAGGGGCCGCAGGGGGGCACCATAGCTGGGAAAACCTGGAAGATTTGATTCGCGAGAATTATTCTGCCATACGTTCGCGAGACAACATCATTCTCACGGTAGGGGGAGGGATACATGAGCCTGAACAGGCAGCCCTGTGGCTGCAGGGAACATGGACCGAGCCGGTGATGCCTGTGGATGGAGTGTTCCTTGGCACTCGTTTGATGGCGGCCAGGGAAGCTGCTACAAGCAGCACCATCAAAAAGCAACTTGCTGAAATGAAAGGGACCGGCTGGACCGAAGTGGCCAGCCAGAGTAAAGCCAGTATTGTGTCAGGAAGATCCGGCCTTGGTGCAGATATCTATTATGCCTCGAATCACTGGTCGTCCACATCGGCCTACCTTGAAAAAATTCTTTCTGGCTTAAGTGGCGATGAAGCAGAGGCCGCAATACAGAAAAACAGAAATGAGATCGTAGAAGCAATCAATCGAACGGCGAAGCCCTATTTTGGCGACGTAGCTGAAATGAGTTATGAAGAAATGTTAAGGCGATTTCTGGACCTTACTGCTCCAGGACCCCGGCTTTCTCCGCCCGAAGGGAAATGGCCAGATGATCCTTTTATCGACGCATCCTATCGTAGCCGCTTTTACGATTTGCTCGAACGAACGCAAAGTCGCTTCGCAAGTGAACCGGAGGAGTCCATTCTAGTTGAATCCGCGGAGCCGGTAGACCTGATTCGCATACTCAAGGAGAAGCATCCAGCTATTTCGGAATTGCCGGTGCTTCCAGAGGATGTTCATTTCTTCTTTGAGATCTGCCGACGTCCTGGAAAGCCAGTGAATTTTATCCCCTACCTGGACGAATCGCTTATCAAATGGTACAGGTCCGATTCTCTATGGTATTCGCATTGCGAAGGTATCGATCCAGATAGCTGTGCCTGGATTCCGGGCCCCATCTCCATTGCAGGTATCCGACGCCCGAATGAACCGGTTGTGGAGATTCTCAAGGAATTCGAGGAGGCCATCTTCCATTCCTCCAGGGCATCCGGCGAAACTCTGGAGCTTACCGAGTTCGAAACCGGCCTCGCAACTAGATCCAATAAGAGAGTTCAGAGTGCCCTCCAGGTAAAGGGACATGAATCACCCGGGACCGATGGAAATTCCAACGGAGACACGCCCCTCCATAGCAACAAGCTCCGCGACCTATGTTTGCAAAGCCGGGGTATACTTTGCCTTATTTTGCAGTCGAAGACCCTTGTCCGAGGGCACGGGCGGGTTCGTTCCAGTATTCCTGATGCTTTTGAAATAGGCGAAGGAATGAGCCTGGGATGGGACCTGGCTTCGGATGGAAGTTTGCAGTCCTTAACTGCCTACAGTAGATTGAATGCAGGTAAGAAAAGAATTCATGCAGAACTGAAGCTTGAAGGCCAGAGTGTTCGTTTTAACCGTTTTCCGGTGGAGAATGGGCCGGTCTTGTCCAGATTGTTCGAAGACACGGGCCTGCCATTTGCTCGTTTCAAGGAAGTCAGTTCTGCCGAGGAAAGTTCCGGCACATTCTATCGCGCCCTCTGGGATCTAGGCGATGATTCCACCGAGGAGAAAGATTACTCTTTCATTCTGGATGCCAATCAGCTCCGCAACTTTTCCGAATCCATAGAAGGTTCAGCGGCCGGCCATAATGCTTTCGCCATTGTAGCCATCTGGAAGCCAATGTTACGATCACTCTTTCATCCGGAGGCATCTGGTGATGTGATGCAACTGGTGCATTTGTATCAGGAGTTCTCCTGGGGGCGGGATTATTCTTACTGGAAACAGGGGCAGCGAGTCCATGGAACGGCCCGATTGGAACGAATTTCCTGGAAGCCCTCGGGCAAAGAGATTCATGTTCGAGGACAACTCCAGGATCAGAAGCATGAAACGATTCTGCAATTTAAGGCAGGCTTTCTGATTCGTGGGGAGAAGGGTTCAGAGATTCAGGAAATACACCGGCCCGAAAGCTTTGAGTTTATGCCCTGGGATGAAGCGGCCTTAGACTTGCTCGGAAGTCTGAATTATTTGACCACCGGTAGATTGCTTGCAGGAGCTTCGGTTCTGGTGCGGCCTAAGGTCTGTAACATTAGAAAACTCAAGGATGGGTCCTCGCACTGGATTGTTCAGGGCGCATTGCTCCAGAAAGGCATACATGTGGGGACTATAGACCTGGACGGGCAGGGATCCGGTCTTTCTCCTCTGGAGAAAATCCTGGATCTAATGCCTGTTCTCACTATAAAGCATCCCCTTGAAAAACCGGTGCTGTTGTTTTCGGAAAGGGATCGCAGCCCTGCTACATTGCAAGCATATGCGAAGGCGTCCCAGGACTGGAATCCAATTCATACAGATGACCTTTCCGCAAAAGAGGCCGGTTTTCAAAGTCCCATAGTGCACGGGATGTGGACATCGGCCAGGGTTCTGGATTCACTGGTGCGAAACGTTGCTGGAGGCGATGCGAGTCGAATCAGACTTCAAAAGTCTAATTTTCTGGCCCCGCTGTATCCGGACCAGGAGTTCTTCATTCGTGTCTATCATACGGGCAACCTGGAGGGACAGCAAGAACTGGAAGTGGACGTTATTACTACAGAGGGCGAGCAGGTATACCGCGGCTCTGCTTTTGTGGATCAGGTGGCCACAGCCTACGTGTTTACCGGACAGGGTTCCCAGTCTCAGGGAATGGGGATGCAGCTTTATGAGAATCATCCGGCGGCCCGGAAAGTCTGGGATGAGGCCGAAGAGGTCACAACCCGCGAGCTTGGGTTTTCGATTCTGGATATTGTGCGAAACAATCCCGAGGAAATTCGGATCGGGCAGGAGGTATTCCGGCATCCCGCAGGCATCCTGAATCTTACTCAGTTTACCCAGGTAGGCCTGGTGGCCAAAGCTATGGCGGACTGGTCCATTCTGAAAGAAAATGGCCTGCTGAAGTCCGATGCAGCTTTTGCCGGACATTCCCTGGGAGAGTACGCAGCACTGGCAAGTCAGGGAATTCTTCCTCTTCAATCCGTTATTCGCATCGTCTATCACCGAGGGCTGACAATGCAGTCACTGGTGGAACGGGATAGCGAAGGAAACAGTCCTTATCGCATGACCGTTGTTCTGGGTAATCGCAAGGCCGGTCTTACAGAAGAAAGGATCCATCAAATTGTGGAGGAGGTTCGAACGAATTCGAAGCTTCCCCTGGAGATCGTGAACTTCAACATTCGAGATCGGCAGTATTCGGTGACCGGTCATATTGATGCCGTAGCCATCCTGGAAGAGGAGCTACGCAAAGTATCCGGTGGTCACAAGACATTTGTGCGAATACCGGGAATCGACGTTCCCTTCCATTCGGGAATTCTTCTTCCGGGCGTTCCAGCATTTCGTGAAGTCCTGGAACAGAATCTTCAATCGGTGCAGGGACTGGATCAACTGGATGGACGTTATATCCCCAACCTGGTGGCAAGACCGTTTTCGCTAAAACCAGAGTTTCTGCGATTGGTAGAGGAAAAAACTGGCTCCAGGTTTGAGGCAATCCGCAAAGGTAAAGTGAGCGATGGGCAGGCTCGCAAGGAACTTCTCATTGAGCTTCTAGCCTATCAATTTGCTCAACCTGTGCTCTGGATTCAGACCCAGGAGTATCTTCTCCAGGAGATGGCCATTCGGAGGATCATAGATATTGGGGCTCGCGGCGACCTTGCGGGCATGGCTCGTCAGACCTTGAGGCAGCTGGATCTTCCGCATTCCGTAGATGTGCTTCACGTGGAAGAGGACCAGGCCCGTGTGTTCCAGCAAACGGAAGATGCGCAGGATCTGTATGAAGAGCATCTGGCTGCATTGAAGCGCACAGAGCAATCTCAGATGCTGGAGGGGGAGAATCTCCGAAATGAAGCCAGGCACTCCAGTAGTCCGGGATCAGATGAGCTTACGATGGTGGATACCGATTCCGGGAGCCGTGTCGGTAGTAGCGCCGAAGTCGATGCCGCTGCATCACCATCTACCGGGGAATCGAGTAGGAGCCAGAGCACCGTTGACAGTGCGAGTCTGGCTTCCGGAGAGAACCACAGGAGTGTGCCTGCGAAGATTGGCTCCTCTGCCTCAGGGGATTTCACCCTGGATGCGAAAGATGGCCTTATGGCTTTGCTTTCCTGGAAGGCCGAAATGCGACCGGATCAGGTAAAGGATTCGGAAACCATAGATGAATTATTTGGAGGAAACTCAAGCAAGCGAAATCAGGTTCTGGCAGATCTTGCTACAGAATTCAATACTTCGGAGCTCGAGGGCGTTCAGGAAAAGAAGATCCTGGATGTAATAGAGCTTCTCCGCAAGAAGGTATCCTACTCCGGTCCGGGCCCCTATCTACGTGCGGTGTTTGAGAGCTTCCTGAAGGAATACATGCCCCCCGGTAGATCGCGCACGGATGTGCTGGATTATCTTCGCAGCCGTTCCGCTCCCGAAGGTCTGGTTCTGCTCGCTACTATTCGCTTCCCTCTGATGGCCAGGTCCGGACAGTCTACCCGGGACGGTGCCCTGGGGTCGATGCCTCTGGAAAGAAGGTTCTCCTCAAAGGAGCAGGCGGAGCAATGGATGCAGCAGGCCCTGCACTCTCTTGCAGGCGAAAAAGGGATTTCGCTAGCGGTAGAATCCGCGGAAAACTCTGGCGTAGCCATCGACTCTGCCGCTCTTGCGGAGCTGGAGGCTAAATACTTTGGCCTGAACGGTAGTTTTGCACGTTTACTGCGTGCTTCCAGTCAGCATATTCTGGGTAAGGATCCTTTCGCTCCTCTTATTGTGCGAGACCATCTGACTGCGAATCATTCTAACGACCTACCGGTAGAGAATGGACCGTTCTATGACTCTGTTTCGCAATCCAGGTTTGATGCGCGCAAAGTAGTTACCTTTGATAATCCGCTCCCCTGGATAAAAAAGAATCTGTATCGAGAATTCTGGGAACTAATGCAGAATCGCAGGGACGACTTCAGTCCCGAACTGCAACGCCAGTGCTGTTCCTGTTCTGCAGAGCATCTGGACGCAATGCTTTCCTACATGGAGAATAAATCTGTCCGAAGGAATCCCGCTGTAGCCGGGCGCGTTACATTTCTGCGGTCAGGACTGAGTGGAAATGGGGGCGCATATTACCCGCTTCATGGAGCTTTCAAGTGCGAAACAGTTGTTCATGCCGATGGAACTCTTCAGGTGCTCTCCTCGCAGGAAGAACAACCCTGGGTGAAGGAGCTATTTGCAACCGGCCGCGCAGCCATTTTTCGAAGCCTGGATGAAGGACAAACCTTCACCGTCCAGGAGAGTGCTACATCGCAGTTTCTAGATGAGTTCCCTCATCGCGAAAGGCCTATGAAATTTGAGCAGCGATGTGTCCTGGCTACCGGAGCCGGCCCCGGTTCCATTGCACTGGAAGTCATTCGAAACTTGCTGAGCGGAGGAGCCACCGTCATACTGGGAACCAGCACCTATTCTGACGAAAGGATTCAATTCTACAAATCGGTCTATCAGGAATGCGCTTCTCTGAAAGCCAGGTTGATTGTAGCTCCCATCTCTCAGGGGTCCCTGAACGATATTCATTCTCTGGTAGAACATACGTTCGAAATGGGGCTTATCCCAGATACAGTACTTCCGTTTGGAGCAGTGGGAGAGGAAGGGGATCTTGCCTCCGTTAATTCGGATAGTATGGCCGGTATTCGAGTAATGCTTCTGGGAATTCAGTCTCTCCTGAGTGCCATGGTAGAGCAATATCGGGAACGCTACCTCAAGCAAACCTTTCAGTTTATACTGCCCCTTTCTCCCAATCATGGTGCCTTTGGACGAGACGGTCTTTATGCGGAAGCGAAACTGGCTCTGGAAGTCATGTTGCGGAAATGGTACTCCGAATTTGACTTCTGGGGACGTCACTGTTCATTGCTTGCGGTTCGCATCGGTTGGGTCCGAGGAACGGGCCTCATGGCTCTAAATGACGTTGTGGCTTCCGAAATGGAGTCCGAGCACGGGATTCGAACATTTCACAGTCAGGAGATGGGAACTCTAATCGCCGGCCTTATGGGATTCCAGAGCTGGAGCGAATCAACTCCCCTCATGGCTGACTTTACCGGCGGGCTAATGCATCTGACCGGACTCAGATCCCGGGTGCAGTCTATTCGAGAACGTCTGATTGAGCGATCGAACCGGGCCAGAAATCTGCACGCCTTAAAGACCCGGCTGGAAACCAATCCAGAACTGCGAACGGTGAAGCCCCTGGAACTGCATAATTCGGGGTTCGGTTACTGCAGAAGCCCTGAGCGGGTCGACCCCGAGCCATACGAAGCCTCTTCCACCTCAAGTCACCTGGATAATTCGAATCCTGGGGAGCGGAAGGAACCAAACCTGAAGACCGGGCAAGAGAATAGTAAGTCTGCGAAACCCGGGGCCGGAGTGTCCCGACCTGACCTGAAAGATGTAATTTGCGTCGTGGGGTACGGTGAAGTAAGCCCCGGCGGAAGCACCCGGACCCGGTGGGAGCTGGAAAAGGGCGAGGCACTATCCCTGGAAGCTTCCATTGAGCTGGCCTGGACTATGGGTCTCATCGAATACAAAAACACATCGGATGGTTTCCATTGGATAGATCGGGAAACCGGGGACCCGGTAGAATCCAGTTCCATTGCAAGTATCTATGGGGAAAGATTCAAAGAGGGTACCGGTATTCGCATTGTAAATCCCGAAGTTTGTGGCTTTGATCCCATGAATCGACCGGTGTACTCCGAAGTTGTGCTGGAAGAAGATTTCTATATTCCGGTGGCGAATGAAGCGGAAGGAAGGCAGTATCAGTCTGCGATGCCGGAAGAGACGGATGTATATCATGACGAATCCAGCGATCGCTGGTTCATTCGAAGAAAGGCAGGCACCACAATACGAATGTTGAAGAGCGTGGCTCTGGATCGCTATGTGGCCGGACAGATTCCGGATGGCTGGGATCCGGAGAGATACGGATTATCGAGAGAGTTAATCCGACAGGTGGATCGGGTAACATTGTTCAATCTAATTTCCACAGCCGAGGCTTTTCTACAGGCAGGCATGGAACCGGCCGAGCTTTTCGAATACATTCATACTTCAGAAGCAGGAACAACAGTGGGAGGTGGCCTGGGAGGTACTTTTAAACTGAACTCTGTGTTCACCGACCATCTCCTGGACCGTTCTCGGCAAAACGATGCGTTGCAGGAGACCTTGATTAACGTTACTGTAGCATACGCCGTAACCTCCTATCTCGGTTCTACCGGACCCATCCAGACTCCAGTGGCTGCCTGTGCCACTGGAGGTGTATCGCTGGATATGGCCATGAATCTCTTTCGCGCAGGTAAAGCCAAATTTCTGATGACCGGCGGCTTTGACGAAATCAGCGCAGAAGGTATGCTGGGATTTGGCGATATGGAAGCCACCGCTCGCACGGACGACATGCTGGCCCGGGGTATTGAGCCAGAGCGAATGTCAAGACCCAACGATTCAAGACGGGGCGGATTCGTAGAAAGCCACGGTGGTGGTCTGTTACTTCTAGCACGAGGGGACCTGGTTCTGGAAATGGGACTGCCTGTTTATGGAATCGTGGCCGCCACCGCCACACATTCGGATGGTTTGCATGCATCCATTCCGGCTCCCGGCCAGGGACTGCTTTCCTTCGCTCGCAAGGGCGAATCTCCAGATGGACCGTTCAAGAATGAACTGCTGCAGAAAAATGGCATTGGTGGTTTCGATGAAAGATCCGCTCACGGCGAACAACCGCTGCATGCTATTTCTCCACTGGAGACAGGTTTGCGGCAATTTGGCCTGGATGCGAATGACATAGGCGTGCTTTACAAGCACGATACATCCACTCAGGCAAATGATGTAAACGAAAACAGATTACATAGCACGATTCAAGAGCATCTGGGACGGGATCCCGGAAATCCATTACCGGTGGTATCTCAGAAATCCTACAGCGGACACTCAAAAGCCGGGGCTGCTAGCTGGCAGATGATCGGGCTTCTGCAATGCATGAAAACTGGCATCATTCCAGGGAATCGTAGCCTGCAGAATGTGGATATTGCCATGAATCAATATCCGACACTGCTCTTTACGGATGAAACAATTCATCAGCATCCGGAAAGCATTAAGGCTGGTCTATTCAGCACGCTGGGCTTTGGCCATGTTGGTGCCATAGGGCTCTTTCTTTCCGGTCGGCTATTTGACGAATGTCTTTCGGACCAGCAGCTGAATGATTACAGGGCCCGATTGGCAAAGCGTTCACTCTCTATTGTGCGAAGGCTCCATGAGATGCGACTTGGTTCAGGGAAGCCACTTTTTGTTCGCAGTTTGCCAGGTGCTGTGGATCCGAGTAAAGAAGCGGAATTTCTCCTGAGCCAGTCATTCAACGCAAACGATGGAGTGCAGAGCGACCTCAAAAAGGAGGGCAGACAATGATTCACGGAATTGGTGTTGATATTGTTCACGTTCCTGAGTTTGCGGCGGCGCTTAAAGAGCCCGGGACAACGTTTTTTCAGCGCTATTTCTCCCGAGTGGAATGTGACTATTGCGAGTTCGCTCCCTATGATCAGAGGGCTTACAGGTATGCTGTTCGCTACGCAGCCAAGGAAGCATGTTTGAAGGCTCTGGATGGGGCGAGAATCCACAGTCCAGCTGCCTTTCGCTTCGAATATCCTGAGGCATCTGTGTGTAAGGATGAATACGGAAGGCCTTATTTTCAATTCCACGGGCGGCTGGCCGACTATGTATCTGCTCTTCAGCTTCAGTCCCGGCTTTCACTGAGCCATACGGGCGATTATGCCATCGCTCAGGTATCAATGGAGTGTGTGGTATGAAATCCTCCATAGCGGAATCCCTGGCGTCCCTGAAATGCTTGAACCCAGAGCCCATCGAAAGAGGCCGATCAACCGAAATGCGTTCTGGCAATCTGCAGAAGGTACTGGTGGCCAACCGTGGCGAAATTGCCAGACGGTTTTTCTTCCTGCTCAAAGAAGAGGGTATCCCTTCGGTGGCTGTGGTTACGGATGTAGACCGGGAGCAATCCTGGTTTGAATTTGCCGACCAGGTGATATACATTGGCGCATCGCGCAACTACGCCGACTCTTCCACCATTATCGCGGCGGCTTTATTGAGCGGGGCCAATGCCATTTATCCCGGATATGGTTTCCTGTCGGAGGATTTCCGGTTTGTGGAAGCACTGGAGGATGCTTCCAGACAGCAAAGGTCACTGCATGAATGCGAAGCAGGTCCAGAAGCAGGTCCAGAAGCAGGTCCAGAAGCAGATGATGATCGGTTAAGCCGGGCCCTATCACATTCTGCAGAAGCATTGAACTCGCTGAACATCCAGGACGCTCCACTGGAATCGCGGATTCTGTTTATGGGCCCTTCGGCGGAAACAATGCGCAGAGTGAGTAACAAGCTGGATGCTCGCTCTCTGGCTCGCGAAAACGGAGTCTCCCTTTTTGAGGGCAGCACGATTTTGAGTAATGAAGAGCATGCTTTGAAAGAAGCTCAACGGATTGGGTATCCGGTGATACTGAAACTGGATGCCGGTGGTGGTGGCAAGGGGATGTTTGCCGTAACGCAGCCTTCAGAGATGTCTGCCGCCTTTCAATCCGCCACTCGAATTGGGAAACAGAATTACGGAAATAGCGATTGCTATCTTGAAAAGCTCATTGAAAAGCCGGTCCATATCGAAGTTCAAATCTTCAATGGTCATGCCATTGGAATTCGAAAATGTGCCGTTCAACGTCGCAACCAGAAGATCATTGAGGAATCCGGAGACAGTTTCCTGGATCATCACGTTCGGCTCAAGCTGCTGGCCGCTGCAGAAGCCATGGCCCATTGTTCAGGATATCGCGATGGGGGAGGGGCCGGCACAGTTGAGTTTTTACTGGATGCCAACAATGGTGAATTCGGATTTCTGGAAATGAACACCCGACTGCAGGTGGAGTATCCGGTTACGGATCAGTCATTGCAAATTGATCTGGCAAAGTGGCAATTACTGCACTACGACGGCCGGGAATGCGAGATTCCTTATGAGAATGTTTTTCGGCAGAGGTTCTCCGAAAAAGAGCATGCGATTGAATGCAGGATCTATGCGGAAGATCCCTGGAACGACTTTGCTCCGGCTCCCGGGAGAATCATGGAGTTGGATCTTCCCACATTCAATGGAGTAAGATGTGACTTCGGGTTTCGCAAAGGAGACCAGGTACTACCCGATTATGATCCAATGATCGGAAAGCTCATAGTCCGTGGAAAGGACAGAAAGGAGGCCATTGTAAGGCTGGAAAGAGCCTTGAGTGAGCTCTACATTGCCGGACTAACGTCCAATGTGGATCAGTTGCTGGCCATTGTTCGACATCCGCAATTCATTGAGGGCAATTATTCCAATCTAATACTCTCCGAGAATCAAGATCTTCAGAGAATGGAAGAGAAGGACCCGGTTCAGGCAGGAGTCTTTGCTTCCGTAGCCGATTTTGAAAGAAGGCTTCGCCTGGAGCTGGAGGAAACCTTCAGAAGTGAGGATCTGGGTGATACCCTGGAACGAATCAAGGCAGGGCAGCTACCCAGAGGCTACAGGGTCAAAACGAATACAGGCTCCATGCATGTTGATCTACTGCGAAGAGGTATGGGGGAGTATCTGGTTTATGTCGATGGAGTTCCCTACTGTGAATTGACTGTGCAGAATAGACTGGAGGCCCTGGATGATTTGCTCATCTCCAGGGATTCCTATAGCTCGCCGGTGAGAGTCGACCACCGTTCTGGTTTTCAGTCATTGCGAATCATGGAAAGGGACCGAAAAATCAGGTATTATCGCTTGCAGCTGGATCCCATGGGTACGGAAGCCGAGATTGATCCTCCCGGTACGGTTCGATGTCCTTTTTCCGCTTCTTTCGTGCAGCTGGGTTGCGATGCGAATGGTGGCAACTTACAACCCGGAAGTATTGTTCACAGAGGTCAGACAGTTCTTGTGATCTCGGCCATGAAAATGGAGTGTCAGATTGTGGCCGACCGGGATGGACCTCTGGAATATCTACTGGAGGACGGAAAGCAAGACCGTTTGATTCGCGGACGAACGGCGGATGGACTGGTCCTGGGTCGTGCGATACCGGAAGGGGAACTACTGTTTCGCGTAAAAAGTGAAGAAACGGAAGATAATATTGAAGAAAGTGGATTAAAATTCTCCTATCCAGAGCGCTTCGCTGGACCCGGCGGGCTGTTTCAAAGGCATGAGTCGACTGTCAGCCAATCTGAATTGCTGGAATTGATGGGATTACAGATCCATGGGTACGTCCATGATCCTTCCGTAACCGAGAGCATTCTTGAAGAACTGGGATCGACTGACATCTGGAATCTGTCCGAAAATGAACAGCGAACCCTGGCCGGTCAAATACAGGACTTTTTGACGCTGGAACTGATGTTTTCCCCAATCAAGGAAAGGGATCAGACCTACTTCGGGGAATTGAATCGCCTCATTCGCAACTGGGATAACCCTGAGTATCAACCTTCCTTTTTCTTTCGCTCTGTGGCAGCGCGAATGCTTCGCAGATACGGACTGGATGCCTCATCCGGACGAACGGATCAGAAAAAGCTGGCCCTTCATCAAATGATTAGATCAAGAGTCCAGTTTTCGGACTACCGTCGTATTCTGGTGTCCTTGCTGAGCCGGTTGCAAGGAGTTTCGATAATACCAGAATTGCAGCGGTCGTTGATTCTATTGCAGAGGCAAGATGCTCCGGGTGATCTTGCATGTGGTCGCGCGGCTCGAGCACTGCTACGTCAAATGGCACCGGTTCCGCTAAAGGATTCCCGGACTGGCACAGGTGCGGATTCACTGGAAACGAAGCTCGAAGTTCTGGATCCGACGTGGCCGGATTTCGTGAAGCAAGAAGCCAGAAGGTTGCTGGTAAGGCATACCGGGAATCGGAAGCCCGGGCAAGGGGAGTCGAAAGAGCCAGATTGGTTTGCCTCGATGCTACGTTATGAATCTGGTCGGCCCAATGTTGCCCTGTATGTAGATCCGGAAAATAAAACCGGATTCTGTCTGACATGGTTGGAGCATGGAGCTCCTGTGCCGGACAGGGCCTCGGATGGGACAATACGGGGAATACCCAACCTTGAGGTAGCTGCTCGCGAAGCCAGCAAAGCACTTCGAACAATGCAGCAGGCTCTTCCCGAAGTTCGTTGGAACCTGCATCTACTGGGCCACGGTGAAGTAACAGACCTTGATTTTCGTTCCAGTAATCCGGCTTCTTTTCAATATCACAATCTCATGAAAGTAATTCGCCGACTGGTTGTTCTATATCTGCCGCTACCGGTAGAATCTGTAATTGCAGATTTTCTGGCCGGAGAGCCTGGAGGAGAGGCGAAGCGCAATCTATTTCGAATTTCCGCATTAAATGGCCGTGCTCGTCTGGAAATGGTTCCTCCCGAGGATCCAGTGCATCCGGAATTCGACAGTAAAACAGATGCCGCAACCTTAAGACTACTCGAGAAAGGCAAGTGGACGCCGGAAATATGGGCCCGAGCTACCCTGGATAAGGGCGAAGCAGAGGAGATTCGATTCGCATATCTGGATGGATTGGCCGAGCGCAGAGCCAGCGGTTCCGGGACTGAATCCAATGGCAGGAAGGATACCTCCGGCGATCTGCCGCGGATCGGATGTCGTCTGTTTCGTGGAACGATGTATGGAAAGACCTGTCTATTTTATATTAAAGATTCTCGCATAAATGGAGGAGCCACCGGTGATCTGGAAGGTCAGATGTATGTCGCTTCAGTGCACTACGCTTTTCTTTTAGATTGTCCTCTCTATATCTGGAATGATGGAGCCGGCGCAAATATAAAAGAAGGCATGGTTTCTTTAAACCGTGCGGCGGAAGGATTCTTCTTCAATGCTCTGGTCTCCTCCAGGCCCGACTATCACGATTACATTCGGAGCTGCAAAGAAGTGCAGGATCCAGGTCTGCAGGAATTGCTTGAGAGTGTAGAGCTCATGGTGGAGCAAAAGGAAAAACCCAGGTGCTTCTTTCTTGCGGCTGTGGGAATGGGCTCGTCTACGGGCCTGGATGTGTACGGCTCATCGCAAGCGCCGATTCAGATTATGCTGGATGATCCAGGGTCGTTTCGAGTTCTTACCGGTTCCAACGTTATTAAGAGCGTAACCGGAGAGGATTTGACTAACTATGAAATTGGTGGTGCCCCCGTGATGGCACAGACCGGGACCGTGGATCGCATTGCGAGGGACAAGACGGAACTGATCCTTGAAATTCGTAGGCTCCACTGGTTAATGAGACCCGCTACGGATGCGAATGCGAAGCAAACTTCTGCCAGAGTATCGGAATTGGAATCGCTTACGGGAGCAGATTATCCAACATTCGCTTTACTGGAGGCGTGTTCTGAAGGACAGATCTTATCGCTAAAAGAGGGATATGCCGCTGCCGGGGCGCTGGGTGCCTGGCTCGTTCGTCTGGATGACCAGCCATTTCTGGTAATGGGTCCGGGAGAGGCAGGCATCAGGTCAACAGCGGCTATCTATAAAGCCAGGGACCTTCTTCGCCTTGCGGACAGACTGGCTTTGCCGGTAATCCTGTTTTTTGGAAAGCACTGGTACAGGCCTGGGCCCGACACCGAAGAAGAATCGGAGCGCATTCGAGCGAGAATGGATTTTCTTTCTACGCTTCAAAAGAGCAAATGTGCGCGATATCACTTGATCATGAGTCCGGCAGGCCTTGGCAGAGTGGCCCTGAATCAGACTGCCAGAGCACTGATTCTTGTAAGCAATGAGAAAGCTGAAAGGACGGAGACCGCGCTTCATGGCATTGCTGACTTTCAGGAAGCCAGTGTAGAAAGTGCATTGCGACGGATCAGCGAGATTCACAGGCTTGGAAATACGGTCAGGCCGGCAGCCCCGAAATCAAAGCTGGAAATACCGGCGAACTCCTGGCAACCATTCGATATGAAAGCCGTTCTGGAATCTCTCGTTGATGCAGAAAGCCTTCTATGCTGGCAGGATAGCCAGCCTGAAAGAAACCTGATTACGGCCACAGCACGGTTTCAGGGCAGGGCCGTGGCAATTATCGCGGATCAACCATTAAAGGGCGGGGTTCCCGATGCTCAGGGCACCGAGCGATTTCGCAAATTCGTGGAAAAGGTAAATCAATGTAATTTGCCCTTACTGATGTTTTCCAACGCTCCGGGCTTCCTACCAGGGACCCAACAAGAGCGTCTCAGAATTCAGCAGATTGGAGGCGAATCGCTGGATGTGAATGTTTTGTCCAGAATACCTGTGGTATCTGTTGTTTTTCGCCAGAATTATGGAGGCCGGCAAATCCACGCTTTCAGTCGTTTTCTTCGACCGGGTATCTATTCTATTGCTTTGAAAGATGCAATCCTGGCTGTGATGGGGGCCGAGGCGGCCTTTGAGCTTTTTAAGCAACGGGAATATAACAAGCTGCTGAGCGAAAACAGGACGGAAGAGGCGGGCGCTCTCAGAACCGATTACATTGAAGCTTATCGAAAGCGATTTCGCGCAGACTCGGATGCATATGTCACGGGTGGACTGGACGAAACTGTAGAGCCCTGGGAACTTCGAGATGCGATTATTCGAGGACTCCAGGAAGCGTCTGACCGGGTACAGCGATGGAGGGCTGGTAAATTGGAAGCGCAAAACGGGATATCGGTGAGATGAGGCAGAAACGGACGGACAGGTTGCCCAGCGATCTGACGACGGCCCTATAGAACCTGGTGTCAGTGAGTAAGGCTCCTGCGACTGGAATGGTTACGGAGGACCTGGATAACCTTGAGGAGCCTACCTGTGACTGCCATCAATGGATGCGGTGGCCTGTGTTTTCTACTCTCTGAAGCTTATTCTCCAGGAGATCTATTTCCTTCTGCATTTGTTCGAGAGCGTTTTTGTAATCACCCCCCGGTCCTATAGGAGCTTGATGGGCATAAAGAAGCCAGACTTTCTTCTGAAGTTCCAGGTGGTCTTTCTTTTTTTGAATGCTGAGTTGGAGAAGTTCAATCTGTTCCTGCCGACTCAAGATTCCATTGCTTTCTTTTTCATAGAGTTCATCCAATCGCTTATGAATTTCGATTTTTTCTTCCAGGCCTGCTGAGGCCAACAGCAGATTGTCAGGATTTCCTTGATTCTGTAGAACACCCTGCACTGCGCGATTTCGAAGCCTGTTCTGGTCCAGGTCGCTATTGATTAACTCCAGGGATTGCACATCGAAATCGAAAAGAAACACTGAATCTGAATCTTGCTCGGAAGTTTTCTCTATTTTATCGGGTACGGATTTAGTGGAATTCGTATGGGACGAGTAGGGCTTCTGGAGCGGACGACTTGCCTCCTGCTTATCTGGTTCTGGTCCCAGCAGAAGGAATAGAAATCCCACAACATTGAGGCCAAAAATGGAAAGAAAGATTCTATTCGAGCGTTTCATTCAGTAACCTCCCTGTTGTAGCGAAGAATCGGGTAATCGGAATAGATGCGAATTGAAATCTGATTCTTCCCGAGGATTTTCACTATCATGGACTCGCAAAGACCTGCGCTGGATCGAAAGAATACCTGGATTTTCTGATCATCTTTTTGCAGGCCGGAAAAGAGCATTCGATGCACCGGTCTATCCTTACCATAGAATCTATATCCAGAATCTTCAAATACAATTCGGCTCTGAAGCGCAGCTGTTCTTCCGCGAAGGTCCAGAGAGTCCGGAAGGGACTCTGGATCGGGTGTCCATGAACCGTGAATAGATTTTGCAAGGTCTCGATTTACCGGACCGGAACACTGATCGCTCTGTTCCTGGCAGGCGGCGGCTGCGAAAAGGAATAATACAAATAGAAATGAATGGCGGTGGTGGTTTGAATTTGAAAATGCCTGCCATACTTTTCGCATTACCGGAAAGGCCCTCTTGCTGCTCTTCGGTAATGGATTGGTCCCTGACGTTGTTCTTTTATTTTGTATCCTCATAACTTTGAAGGCCCCTGGCTCTGGATGTTCATAGCGAATGCCTATGACTCGAGCCATTGTCTGAATCATTCATCAACGGAAAGGCCTCTGTCTGCTTTGCAAACAGAGGCCAAATGATCAGCGGTACTGATTGAACCAGCTGTAAACTTTACCGGGCGATGCTGAGAACCATTCATGGTCTGCACCGTAATCTGTGTAACGTCCGGTGGGTATACCCTCTGAACGGAGTCGGTCATAGTACAGATCCATACTCCACCATGGAACCACCAGATCCAGAAATCCATGCAGGAAATACGTGGGCGGATGGTTGCTCGGAAGCGATGAAGGAACAATGCACAGAGGTCCTGAACAGGTGGCATAAGAGCCGGATTGCACTACCAGCGCCTTGAATTCACCGGGGTAGGACACAGCCATGCGGCTGGTATTGTAACCACCACTGGAGATACCGGTTGCGAACTTCTTGTTGTCATTGATAGGTCCGAAACGTCCGTTGCGAATCTCATCAAATAGATTGTTCAAGAAGATATAATCGGCCGTAAGTTCGTAGATCACCGGAAGGTTGGTTTCCCAGAAAAGGTCAATACCAGCATCCGGTGCGATCACAGCAAAGCCATTGTTCAGTAGCTTTTCAATGACCTTTACTTCATAGTAACCCCCGAATGGCTGGAGTTGATTTCTAGAGAACTCCACTGGAAAGAAAGATCCCTGGTAGATTACCACAACTGGCCATCCGCCTGGTGGCGGGCTGCCTTCTGGAACCTGATACCTTACATCCCGGTAGATTCCGGGTCGGGCCTGTATCCTGGTCTCATGATAGGTACAGCTTGTTGTTTTGATAATCCAGCCTGTGGTCTTGCATCTTGACGCCTCCAGGGATCCTGCAGCGCTCAATGCGATGGTCACAGCAAGTACACCCATCCATTGAGATTTCTTTTTTAGTTTCTTGATCATTTTTCCCCCCGGGCCCTTGCATGAACTTGTTAACGGGCCCGGTGCCACTAAGCAATTACCATACCTGGCGAGGGCGAAGGGAGAAAAAAAGCCCGAAAGCCTTATTTACCGCTCCTTGGCTTTTATTCGCATCATGCCATTCGAATGGATGAATGAGTGGAGAATTCTTCAATAAACTGGCCATTTCGTGGGACAAATCCCTGACCTTCAGGCTAACAATCGGCCGGAGGCGCCGGGAATGAGCGTATGACAATAGCTCGATTGCCGGGCTGCTTGAAATCAATCGCCTCAGTCCGGTCAACTGATTGATTTCAGTTGATTGCATAAAATGGATGCGTAGAAAGTCCGATCCGCGCACTGACCTGGAGAGTGCCGTGGCATGAACTTTGCATTGATTAATATACGTATCCGTAACTATCGGAACGGGAGGTTAACAATGTTGCGACGGACAATTCCGATCCTTTCTCTATTCTTACTGACTCACTGTACTACAATGCTACTCTTCTGGATTAAGCCCTCGGACGATTTTAATGCAGAAGATGTTCCGGCGGCTCCGGACTATTCGAAAAGCGATGCCTGGGCTGCATTACCCGAAACGAAAGATGATGCAGATGAAGTCCCGGCCAATACGGATTTAAAGGACCAGCAGTCCACTGCCCGGGCAGATGTATTCTATGTGCACCCTACAACTTACCTGAGCTCTGATGGATGGAATGCTCCGTATACAGCAAGCGTGAATGTATATGGATTATCGCCTCTTCGGCTACAGGCATCTGTCTTTAATGGGAGTGCCCGTATTTTTGCTCCTCGGTATCGTCAGGCAACTCTCTATTCTTTCGTAGATGATTCGGGTAGTGCGGAAAAAGCCTTTGCAGTGGCTCGAGAAGATGTGCTGCGAGCATTTCAGTATTACTTAAAGCATCATAACAAAGGTAGGCCGTTCTTTCTTGCGGGTCACAGTCAGGGATCCATGCTGTTAATTGAAGTGCTGGCCGAGTATCTTGATACAACCAGGAATCCCAACTTTGTAGCTGCCTATCTGCCAGGCTGGGCAGTGAAGCCCGGAAGATTTAACCGATTGAAGCCATGTAAAAGTGCCACCGATACTGGATGCTTCATTTCATGGAACTCGAAGAAATGGGGCTCGGTACCTGAGGATTTCGCAATCCCGGCTACCAGATACACAGATGGAGTCTGTATTAATCCGATTACCTGGACCATGGATAACAAGATCGCGGAAGCAGCCGAGCATGCCGGTGCCATTAACTTTGATTTTGACCGTCAGGACTTGAACATGGTTACAGCCCGCTGCGAAGGTGATATGCTCTGGGTAAAGGTGCCGGAGGATTCCGGCTATGGTCCCAAAAGAGGGGAAAAGGAAAACTTTCACGTTGCGGATTACTCTCTATTCTATCTTGATATTCGAAAGAATGTAGAACAACGTCTGAAAGCCCTGGGCCGCTAAAGGATCCGATGTTGTCCGGATACATTATGCTGGAGCCAGACCGCTGGAGCTTTCCGTTATGCGTTTCGGCTCTGCAAGTATCCGTGTACCTGACTCTACGGGAGTCCAATGCAAATACAAGGTCCGGCAATTCCTCCGAGTTGTCCGGGCCATTTTTCAAAATTAGGTTGCCGAAACCTGGTAGTGGTCCAGGCTCCAGGGTAATCAAACCCTGATGGAAATGTACCTTCAGCCTATCACGATCTCTACGTCCATAGCCATGCTTTTTTGCATGGTAGCTATGGTGTACTGTCTGGTGATTCGGAATCGCGGACCGGCCCTTCGCGCTCTGGAGCTGGCATTTCTCTCCATGGCAATCTTTTACGCGGCTGTGGTGTACACCTCTGCAGAAACCCGTCCCATCGGAGCCTACCACAGATGGATTACTGTGGCCAGCGCCATGGGTACTTTGATATTCTTTCATCAGTTCTTCCTGCTTTTTAATGGTGGGCCCATTCAAAAAATACAACGAATCACATTTCTAGCAGAGGTCTTCTTCGCAGTAGGCGTTTCCCTTGTCTTCTTTCTCGATACATTTGATGCCCCGGTTTTCTTTCGCCTGGCCGGGCATTTCTGGGATCTGAAAGCGGACACCGCCGGCAAGGGAGTGGCCCTGCTCTTGCTCTCATTGAACTTACTCTGTCTGGTTACCGGTATCTGGCAGGCTTTCCGGCTTTCAGGGAAGCGCTTAATTGCAGGAATCAGTGCCATTCTTTCGTATCTTTTACAATTAACCGTGCCCATGGTTCTTCTGGCCCTGTATCGTGTGGGCGAACTGGATGCACTGGGATTCAGTATTGGCCTGGCAGGGTTCGCCACCCTGGGTTTCTTCTTTTTCTTTGTATTCTTCGTGACGTATGCAGATTTTCGCGTCTCTCTGAGTATGCGCATCCTCACAGTTGCCCTGGCTCTGGGCCTTTGCACCGCTCAGATCATGACTACGTCTTTGCATACGGCCGCAAGGAATGAATATGCGAACAAGGGTTATCGCATGCTTTCCGAATACGAAGCTACAGATAGAAGACCCGAAGAGGTCCTTTATATTGGAAGTATCCGGGATCGAGACGAATACATCAGTCTGGAAGAAGACAGCGAATCTCTTGCCTGGGGATTTCATAGCCCTCCCGAACAGGATCCAGTTGTTCTTTTTCTGGATAAGGAGAGAAATACAGAGCTTACCCTGCCTTATCTGTCCTACCGGTCTTTAATCCACGATTATCTGCTGGGATGGGTTTCGCTCATGCTGCTTTCTTTCTTGATCCTTACAGCGGGTTTATTGTACTTCATGCGAGTGGCCCTGCTCAAGCCACTGAATTCTCTACTTTTCGCCGTTGATCAGGTTCAGGGCGGAGAACTCGGAGTCCAGCTCAAGGCAGATGGTAACGATGAGCTGGGTCAGCTAAGCAAAGCATTCAATTCAATGGTCCAATCCATCCGCGATGCACGGGATGAGCTTCGGCAATACACAACCAGTCTGGAGCGAACCATTCTGGAATCGGATTCCATGTTCGATGCTGCTCCGGAGGAGCAGAAAATTGGCGATAAACTATTGATTTTCGCCAGTCGTAGCATGCATGCAGCCGTGGATCGGGTGAAACGCATCGCTCAGCGCAGGCAGCCTGTACTGATTACTGGTGAAACGGGAACAGGAAAAGAGCTGATCGCCGCTCTATTACATCATCAGGGACATCCTCAGGGAGCGCCTTTCGTTCCCATTAACTGTGCTGCCGTACCTATTACTCTCTGGGAGAGTCAGATATTCGGTCATGTAAGGGGAGCCTTTACAGATGCCCGTTCCGATTATGCCGGTCACGTGGCAGAGGCGAATGGAGGAACTCTGTTCTTCGATGAAGTAGGGGAGATGCCCCTGGAAATCCAGCCCAAGATACTGCGATTGCTGCAGGAAGGAAAGTATAAGCGGTTGGGGGGGCGCGACGAGCTTCTGGCCACCTGTCGCATTGTCTTTGCCACACACAGAGATCTAAAGTCTATGGTGGCAGAGGGAAGCTTTCGTGAGGATCTCTACTATAGAATAAATGTATTCGAAGTGAGAATACCTCCGCTGCGAGAACGGCGGTCGGACATACCTCATTTGATTTATGGTTTTCTTACCAGATATTCCGAACAAATGGATCTGGATTGCCCGGAAATAAGCGACGAAGCTCTTTCGATGCTGGTTGAGTATAACTGGCCCGGAAATATTCGAGAGCTGGAAAACTGCATTATTCGGATCATGGCCAATCTGGATTCCCATAGAATTGAAGCAAGTGATGTGCCGGAAAGCATGCGAGTAACCGGTGGCGCTGTGTCTCCGCAGGTGCCCCAATCTAGCAACGGTAACGATTCATTCGGATCGGCAGGATTCGAGGAGCAAATCGCCATCTATTCAAGAAGAATGATCGAAGCGGCACTCCATCAGTGCAATGGGAACAAGTCGGAAGCTGCCCGGCACCTGAAGATTTCCCGAGGTAAGCTTCAATACCAGATGCGTCATCTGGGAATGGAATAACTCGTTTTTAACCCCTATCTGGCGCGCTGAGCCCCTGGTAAGTTGCGCTAGTAAGTTGCGATTTTCCTGGGAATAAGAAGTTTGAAAAAAGAGCGGAGGCCGAAGCCTCCGCGAGGGCGAGTTCATGGTCGGTTTCTTAGAGAAGCTACCATGGCGTCGGAAGTGTCGGAAGAGTGTGAGTCCGTCTGGACTTTCTGGTCACGAAAAAGATATCGCATGGATAGTCCAAAAACCAATGCTGTGATAAACATCAGTAAACTGTAAGTCACCGGCACTACGGTCATGGCTGGTTCCTTGAGAATGGTTCCTGTAACGAGAAGAGCTGTGGTGCCGTTCTGAATCCCGAGTTCGAAGGCAATCGTAATGGACTGTTTTCGGTCCAGTCGGATTAGTAGTGCCAGCAGAAACCCGGCAGTGATGGAAATTACGTTAAGCGTAATGGAAGCGGCTCCGGCCTGAGCGAAGAACCCCACCATATGCACCCAGTTCTGGCGGATCAATCCTCCGATGATTGCGAAGAGTATGATCACAGAGAAGACCTTTACATACTTTTCAAATTTTGTGGCCCAGCGGTGTGCATACTTTCGCACTGCCATCCCTATCAGTACTGGAAGTACCGTAATGATGAAAAGCTGAAGGATGGTCTTTCCAATAGGAAGGTTGATGATCTGTCCTTCCCCCAGGAAATGCAGCATGGCATAGTAAGTCAGGAAAGGGAGCGTAAAGGGCTTGATAATGCTGATTAGAGCAGTCATCGTCAGGGAAAGAGCCACATCCCCTTTGAAAATGTAGCTATACATATTCGATGTAGCTCCGGATGGACAGAAGGCAAGAATCATCAGTCCCGTGGCCAGAAGCGGCTCCAACGAAAACAATTCTGCTACACCGAGTCCAATAAGGGGCAGTAGTAGAATCTGGGCCGTGAGGCCTGCACAGACTGCTTTTGGATAGCGAGCAATTCTGGTGAAGTCCGGAATACTTAGCGAAAGGCCCATTCCGAACATGATGATAAACAAGGAGATTGGTAGAACCAACTCCAGAAGAAGCGAACTTTGCATTTAACTCTCCTAAATTAGTTAGATGGTCTGAACAGATACCTCGGGCTTCGATGGACTCCGTCCGTTTATGTGCACAGGGTAGAATTCTATTTTGACAAGGGAAAGGTCGTCGGTAATGGAACCAACCTCTCGCAGGCCATGATAGATAGATTGCAGATCGCCTCTGTGCTTTTCGATCTGTCTTAGAAATACTTTATCGTCTTCGTTGATTGAGCGAATGCCCTCGGTTGCCGGTTCCAGCTCCAGATCATCCTTACCGTCCGATCCCAGGAACATCGCATCTCCAGCCTGAAGTTTGAAGGTGTGGACTATGAATTTGTGTCCCTGGTCTGGCGGCATTCCCAGCCGCCCTTGAACATCTCGCATTCGCAGGAAGCTGGCTCGATTCTTTCGCAGAACGGCAGGGAACGGATGGTCGGCATTTACGAGATACACTGTGCCGCTGGTCTCATCCACCAGGCCCAGGATGGCCGTAATGAGCATATTTCCGTTGAACATTTCGAACACTCGACTGAGTTCTTTGTAGGCAGCTCGCAGCCAGCGTTCCGGGGTGTTGTAAATTTGTGCAGTTTCCTGAGTCTGTCCCCGCTGCAGTATTGCGCCAAATACAGAGCCCAGCACTATGGCGCCGCCTGCTCCTTGAATGGATTTTCCCATTGCATCGGCATTTACGAATGCGGTGAAGGGTCGTCCGTCTATACTGACACGATCCGCCATGGACAGATCGCCCCCGATCTCATAGGATTGATTCTTAAATGTGAATTCTTTCTTCTGTCTTGTGAAGAACTCAATCCCTACGGAATCATTTCGAAAGTTGGCTCGCCCAAAAGGTTTCAGGAGCAATGATGTGAGGTAGTAATCGCCCTGCTGCTGCTCCAACATCTTCTTGAGTTCATGAGTCCTTCGATCCACTTCCGCTTCCAGGGTTTCAGCATGGCGCGCCAGCTGACTTCTTGCTTCCTGGATCGAGGAAACCATCTGATTGAAGGTTTCTGTTAAGAATCCGATTTCATCGTAAACGCGAAAGGGGATTCGAATGCTTAGATCCCCTTCATTTACTTTGCGAATTCCTGAGAGTAGAGATTGAAGCGGGTTCCAGAGTGCTCCCTTAAAGAAAAAACGAAAACCGACCAGAATAACGGCAATCGCCAGAAGCAGCACCACTACATAGCGGCCAATCGCATCATTCATGAAGTCTCTGTAGGAGGAATAGGGAAAGCTTGCCTGGAATTGAACTCCGGAGGTTTTGTCGGTGAAAAGGTATCCGAAGTAGGCTGGCGAGCCAGTGGCATCCATGCGCAGAAATCGAAAGTTATCTGCCTCTAGCCGGGAGCTCTTTAACTCCTGTTCGGAGAGGCCAAGAACTTCTTTGTAGTTTGCCGAATCCCTTTGTGCTGGATTCTCTCCAGCAATATCTGGCTTTCCGTTTCCATCGCCGCTCCCCACTCGTTCAAGCGAAAAGCCTTCTGGTTCTATGCCTGCATGAATGGCCTGGAAGGTTTTCTGAATGTTAACCTGGTCATAGCTTCGTTCCAGCAAAGGTAGTTGAATCAAGGCTGCCCAGTAAAAGAGCAACAGAAAGGAACCAAGACAGACAGCTACAATTCGCCCGATAAACCTTGTCCGATCACTTGTGGTGTTAATATAGAGGACTAGAAGCGAAAAAGCACCCGGCACCATGAAGAAAATGTAAATACTGAGAAAAGTGGAGCGGCTAATGATTCCTGCACGACTCATTCCGTTTGCAACAACAGGTGGGAGCACAAGCAACAGAAAAAGACCCAGAAACATCCAGGCGTGAACTGCACCAGGCTCTCGCCGCGATGCCCTCCAGACTCCGGCAACCATAAGAACCAGTACATAGATAAGGAGCAGAATCCCCAGAGCTTTGTTGGCATCGGGCACGCGGAAAACCCAGCTCTGCTCTGCGGGATCAAAAACGGGTGAAACGCCAGCAGTTCTGTAAATATAAAATCCACAGAACAAAACCCATAGAAAGATCTGAACAGAGAATAGACGTCTGGCCAGAACCGTTGAGCGCGGATTCGGATAATAGAAGAAGAACTGCGTCATGCAGATCAAAGATGGTACCACAAGCAGGACCATCCACCTATGGTAGGCTCCCAGGGGATGCACCAGCACGGAAGCCATAACGAAGGCCAGAGCATGGCAACCTATTAGAAGATATGTTGCTGCCAGAAAGTTAGTGGATACCGCTCTCTTCTGGATTCGCAACAATAGCACTGCCATTACGAACATGAAAATGGCAACGATCAAAGTCCCAAATGTGAAGAATGTTATTTTTAGCATGAACTCAACCCAGCGAGTATAAAGCATGAATCATGCCAGCCGGGCTTGAATTTACTGATTGTCCAAAAACGCGGTTCAATTACTGTTTTGCTATTTCTGAGCGCCCTGAATCCGTAATTCTGGAGTGGTCCTCGTCCTACTCCCTTTCCAGGAAGCTTCCCGACGAACACAGGGTGCTGGAAATCAATCGACTGCTCGGAATCGTGCTGCTTGATTTCAATCAATCGATGCTGGAAGCGGTTCTTACGGGCCGGGGATGCTCCAGGAAGCTGGCACAGATCCTGCTAAGCTCAGGTAGCGGTGCGATACATTAAAGCGCAACCGACTGGAGGAATTCAATGCGAAATCAGAAGAAGATGGCTGGATTACTGGTGCTAGTGGCGCTTTGCCATTCAAATCTAGTCATGGCGGAGGACAATAGGAGCGAGGATAATTGGCGATTCATCATTAGTCCTTTTTCAGGGCAGATGAATTTGCAGCTTCGTTCCGCGCTTCCGTTCAATTACACAGATCCAACTACCGGGGCCTCCGTTTCCCCGGCTATTGGTCGAATCACCGGGCTTACACAATCCGGCACTCTGGATCTTGCCGTGGAAGGGGTAGGACCCCAAAAAGGTGTGCAGATGATGCTACGAAGCGATTCGTTGGTGATTTCAGCGGCTTACACACGGGCCGAGGTGAACTTCACTCCGCTTCGAGACTCGAAGCTTCCCATCGAAAACGCTGGAGGCGGGGCCAACGGAAATGTCTATACAGGTTCCATTGAGTATTACTGGAATATCACCGATTCCATCGCTCCAATGGTTGGTTACACTCATACCGGATTTACTGCACATTACAAGGTTACCAATGCACTATTCAAGACTATTGGGACCAATGTATATGAATCATTTCCGGTTATTGACGCGGACGATGGCTCCCATTCCAACGTGGGCAAACTGGGGATTCGAATCAAGCTACCCATCCAGAGCTGGAGCATAACCCCTTATGTTCAATATGCGTCCAATCGGTATCACATTAATACTCGTCCCACCATTGGTCGTTCCGTTGGCCAGGAAAACCTCATACCTACAGATGCAAACGCCATAGTTCAAGCCTGGACCTATGATGGGGTCGGCAGCGCTATCAATGCAGGATCAATGTCTCAGATTCCGCGAGAGGATCGCAGTGGTGGTTTGATCCTATTCATGGACTATAACAAGTTCCTGAGTCTGAACATTAATGCTCGGCGAAACTGGAATAAAGGGGCATGGAACGTTACTACAACGGCTATGTTTTTCTTTCATCCGAATGTTGGGATTCAGACTTCTTATCTCTATGCTGAACCCGAGGTTACCTTGACGTTCAACCGAAGCTGGATAATAGGTCCGGTCTTTACCGCAACATTCTAGTTAGAAATGATCATTACGCAGGGCGTCCGCAGACATGGATTCTAAGAGTAGGATGCCCTTGCGTATTTTCTTTTTATTGGGATGCCCATGCCAAATTTCTCATGGTTAAGGTTTTCCCATTCTTCTAAGTATCCGTCTTCTCCAGGCGAATCCTGGGTAGTGCCTCCGGATAGTTTTCCAGCAGATATTCCAGCAACTTTTCGCGAATGAAGCAGCGCAGATCATAGGTTTCCGGACTACTGTTGGCGGTGGCCAGAATGCGGAGCTGCATATGATCCTTCATAAACTCGGTCACCTGTACCACGCAGACCTCGCCATTCCATAGCGGTGTACTTTCGACTATGGTTCTGGCTACAGTGCGAATCTCCTCCACCGGCATTCGATAGTCCAGATACACGTATACTGTGCCCAGCAGGTCGGCGGACTGCCTTGTCCAGTTCTGGAATGGCTTGTCGGTAAAGTAGTTGATGGGTACAATTAATCGGCGACGGTCCCATAGTCTGATTACTACATATGTAAGGGTTATTTCCTCGATCCAACCCCACTCATTTTCAACAATTACTGCATCGTCTATGCGAATGGGCTGCGTAATGGCGATTTGAATTCCTGCAAAAATAAGGGCGATGCTCTTCTGAGCAGCAAATCCCAGAATGATTCCCAGTACACCGGCAGAGGCCAGAATGCTCACACCAAATTCGCGCACCTGTTCAAAGGAGAGCGCAGCAGTAATTATGGCAAGGAACAGTATAAATACAATGGCGATGCGTTCAATGATCCTTACCTGTGTGTGCACCTTTCGAGCAGCCAGGTTGTCGCTGGTCTGCATATTGAATCGGCGTAGATAGAGTCGGGAAAAACCCAGCATCATCCGAATTCCCAGAAGCGCTGCCAGGGCAATGCCAGAAAGAAAGAGTACCTGATTGTAAGCGGAGGCAACCTGTTCGGGCACCGGCCCGTAAGCTAACAGAAAATTTCCTGCCACAACGGTTAGAAAGAGAGCCAGGGTTCCGGGATTTCGCACCAGTAATTCCCAGAGCATGCGATTACGACCGTAATCCAGCATCAAGATGCCGGCGTATCGCAGAGCGAATCTAAGGCCCAGAACTATCAGTGCAATGCTCACCAGGCCAAGTATTAGGCGATTGTTCTCTATAAGTGCGAAGGAGACCAGGGGGAGTCCATTCTGCATATCTACAGTTTAAGCAAAGAAATTGGCCCGGGCCAGTGAAATGCAAGCGGGGAACGTCGATGTATTCTAGCAACCAGGTAGCATAATACAGGGATATTCCTGGCTTTCGTTTCGCACATTTAGTGCTTGCCGAATCCCTGATCCGGCAAGAGTTATCCAGAAAAATCTGGCCTGCAATGGGAGGCGTCATGATGCTGGGGCAGGGGTTTGGCCACAAGGCTTTCGGTTTTTTTCGTTTTCCATTCCATGGGTTGTTACTTTCGGCCATTGCGATTGTAGTCTTCTCTCAGTTTTCTCTACCGGCTCAACCTCTGGAGCCGGATGTGGTGGGTGAGCCGGACACCGCCTCTGAAGAGGAACCGGCACCTTCTGATTTTAGATTGGCCATTAATCCCGGAGTGGTCCTGGGTCACGAAGATCTGGTAATCAAGAAAGGTCAGGAGAGCGCTGTTGGATCTTTCGCAGAGATGGATGGAGGTTCTCGACCCTCCTGGCATGTTGATCTAACCACCGCGGACTGGAAGCTCGAGGATTTCGTAGGTATCCATTTGCTTGCCTGGGCCGGCAATCTGGAATTCAAGAAACAGATGATCAGCACTCTGGATGAGCAGGGGCAGCCAGATCGAATCAGTAGCGATCTTGGGACTCGTATGACCGGTTATTACACCGTCATATCACCGGTTCTGTATGTTGGTTCGAATAACAGGTACGACGGATTTCGCTTTGGCTTTGGATATGGTGTTCAGTCCATGCGCATCTCAGGGAATTTTATTTTTCAGAACGAAGATCAAAGGGTACTCCTGTTCTCCCAATCGGCCCCGGATCGATCTGACTTTGTGCGAAACTTGCAGCAGACCACTCTTTTTTCTTCAGGTTTCAATGTTACCGGCGGCGATCCTATTGCTTCTTACTTGATCCTCAATCTGCAGCAGCCCTGGGGATTGGAGACCTACGGAAAATATATTCTATTCCGGGACGGATTCAGCATTCGCGGAAATAACCTGGTGTTACTGAACTATCTAACCCGAGGAGCACCTGCAGGAAAATTGAATCTATCCCTGGAAGAAGCCTACGGAGCCATTTCCCTGGGGAGAAACAATGTCAACATTACCAGAAAAGCGGCGGGTACAGGCTTTATGTTTCTTTCCTGGGGTACCGGTATTCTCTGTCCCACAGATGCCTGCATTTTCCAGGGAAGCTATGGAGTTACGTTTTTTAAAGAAAGGGAATTGCATCTGCAATTCCATCAATTCCGCTTCTCCTATTCCATCAGACTGATTCTACTGTAAGCCAACGCCCATGCCTATGCCTTAACCGGACTTTTTTTGCATCGTCTCTTTCACAATTTGATGCAAGCCTGCATGGATTTCTTTCAATGAATCCAGTAATTCCCGGGCATAGTCCGGATCATTATAAACAAAAACCGCGGCCTGATGGAGCACCAGGTAGTAAAAGGCCAGCCTTGCCTCTACTTTTTCTTTAAAGCGATCCATCACCGTGCCCAGGTCCTTTTCCAGGCGATGGGTCTCTCTCTGTAGCTGGCTCACCTCATCCCGGTTTAGTCGGCGAAGCCCGGGGTACTGTGAGCGCGCCATCATGTAGGCTGGAAGCCATAGCAAAACTCGATCCAGATCATTGTCCTTTTCTTCACCTAGCTGCTGCAGAGTTTCCTGAACTATTCCGGAGTATGAATATGCCGGATCAAACTGGCCTGGCTGTATTATGAATCCATCTCTGTAGAATCCCAGTCCTCTTTCTGCGAAATCTTGCTCCCCATCGTTCAAGAAGCATTCGGCCAGCAGAAAATGAATTCCAGATCTTCCAGGTTGAATACGCTTCGCATACTGAAGAATCTCCTTCGCATTTTCATAGTCCTGAATGCGAATGAGACATTTTCCCAGTTCTTCCAGATCCGAAAAATCTGGATGGGCCATACCTTCTCGCTGGAACTTCTGTCGGTACTGTTCGGCCGCACGTCCCAGCACAGCTTTCATAACTGCGCGAAGGCTCTTTGTATTGCCAAAGCCCTTTTCTTCGGCCACTTCCTGGAACGAGTCCCAGGCTTCCATAAGTCCGGTGCCCGGTCTTGCAGGCTCGGAGGAAGTGAGCTGTTCTTTACGAATGGCCCAGTAGCCCGAGGCATAGAAACCTGCCATATATTCGGTGGTATCGGGCTCAGCCTCCAGAAGGGTGCCGAACTCGGATTTGGCCTCTTCAAAGTGAGCGGCCTGAAGGCTGAATAAAGCTTCTTCGAAGGAGGCCATGCATTACTATCGATAGTTGTCGAAAGTCACCGCATAGGGTAGATCAGATTCGCGGAGGTGTTTCATCACTGATTGAAGATCGTCTTTGCTCTTGCCGGTAACTCGAACGGCATCACCCTGGACTCTGCTTTGAACCTTCAGTTTGGTTTCTTTGATCAATTTATTAACCTGTTTGCACTGGTCCTGCGTTAGTCCGTTCTGAACATCCACTTTGCATTTTACCTGACCAGATACATTCGTATCCAATTCGCCAAAGTTAAATGCTTTCAGGTTAAGATCTCGTTTTACCATTTTGCTCTGAAGCACATCAATCAGTTGTTTCATGTGCAGCTCATCGGAGCTTTCCATTGCCAGGGATTCTTTCTCTTTTTTAATGCTTACATCCACTCCCTTGAAATCGAAGCGGTTGTTCACTTCCTTCAAAGTCTGATCAATGGCGTTGGCCAGTTCCTGCTCGTCTACTTTGCATGCTACATCAAATGAATATTCTGCCACTTTTGTCTCCCGTTGTCCTGTGAATCAGGACCTGTAATCTCTTTTTACTGTTTAAGGACGGATTCGCATCTAATTTCTATTTGCCCAATTGGCTTGTTTGCTATCTGGCTTCACTTGCAGCCATCATGGATTCGATTTCAGAATCCGCTTTCTTGAGAGCATCCGCCAACGAATCCGCATCCGGCCCGCCAGCCTGGGCCATGTCCTTTTTGCCGCCACCTTTGCCACCGATTACCGGGGCCGCATTACGAATCAAGGCCCCGCAGTCGATGCCAGCATCTACTGCCGACTTTGTGGCCATAAAAACAAGCATGGCCCCTTTCTCGGTTTTTGCTCCAATCAATACTACGCAATCACGTTCGCTCTCTTTGAGTCTATCTCCAGCCTGTCTGAGAATCTGCGCATCCAGTCCGTCTTCCTGCAAGGAAAACACTCGAACCTTACCTCTTTTTTGCTCACTGGCTCTTGCCTTTTCTACAATAGCTTCCAGATCCACAGATTGACTGTTGATCTTCTTTTCCAGCTTCAGTCTGGCCTTTTGTTTCTCTCGGAGTTCTTCGTCAACAGTTCTCAATTGACTCTGTAACTTAAGGACTCCGGCCGCACTTTCCAGAGTGGATTGAATTTCGGATGCAGATGGTATTTCCATTTCCGGTTTTATGGACTCAACTTCCCCGGAAAGCTCTGCGGCCTCTTCGGACTTGTTGTCCGATAATAGGTTTTTCATGCCCTGCAAAGCGCCTTCCAGGTTGGATTTTTCCAGCTGGAGCCTGTGAAATTCCTGTTTGAAGTAGTCGGCAACTCCGGGCCCGGCCACTGCTTCAATGCGTCTGTTACCGGCACCGGGGCTACTCTCTTTTAGAATGTGAAAATACTGAATCTGTCCTGTGCGATCCACATGGCATCCACCGCAGAATTCGATACTTAGATCTCCGCCGCCCATGGAGACAACACGTACTTCTTCGCCGTACTTTTCTCCGAAGGTGGCCAGAGCTCCGGACTCCTTCGCCTTTTCTATGGGCAATACTTCTGTTGTAACCTCTGCATCGCTGGCGATCGCCTGATTTACCTGCTTTTCAATTTTTTCCAGATCCTCCGGAGAGATGCGATTGGGATGCGAAAAGTCAAATCGAAGATAGTTATCTGCCACAAGAGAGCCAGTCTGCAGAATGTGGTCTCCCAGGATATCTCTCAAACTTTTGTTTAGCAGATGCGTGGCGCTATGATGTCGGGTCAGTGCCAGTCGTCGCTCTTCATCGATTTCCATGTCTACGGACTGGCCTTCGGAGATTTCGCCGGTTTCCATTCTACCCAGATGCAGGATTAAATCGCCTTTTTTTCTGGTATCTTCTACGCGAAATACCCCTGAATCGGAGCGAATCCAGCCTTTGTCCCCCAGTTGTCCGCCACCTTCTGGATAAAAGCAGGTCTCTTTCGTTATGACCATGCATCGCTCTTTGCTGGGTGCTTTCAGAGCGGTTCCTGTGTGATCTCCTTCGGCAAGGGCTTCCACTGTACTCTTGCGCTGAAAATCATGATAGCCTTCGAAGTCTGTGCGATGACCCGTAGGAAGTTTGAGATCCGAGGGCAATTGAACATCCGCCCACTTCGATGCGGACTGAGCCATTTCGCGCTGATGTTCCATTTCCTTTTCGAATTCCTTTAGATCCACTTTCATGCCGGCTTTCTCCGCCAGCTCAATGGTCATCTCCAGAGGAAACCCATAGGTATCATAAAGCCGGAATGCCTGGGAGCCAGAGAAGGTTTTCGCCTTCTTCTTCTGATGTTCATCCAGATACTGCTGCCAGATCTTCATTCCTGTATCCAGAGTACGGAGGAATCGTTTCTCTTCGTCTTCCAGGGTCTTTTGAATCTTATCTGCAGATTTCTTTAGTTCTGGATAGAACTCATCATAAATATCTACAATGGTAGGCACCAGACTATACAGCAGAGGGGCCGAAACGCCCAGTTCCCGGGCAAACAGGCAGGCCCTTCGCAGCATCCTGCGAATTACATAACCTCGTCCATGGTTATCCGGAAGTATTCCATCGCCTATGGCGAAACTGGCGGATCTCGCATGATCTGCAATGACCCGGTAGGCAGACAGAATATGATAGGATGAATCTTCGGAGGGAGCTTCCAGACCCATTGCCAGAATGGACTCTTTTGTTCTTTCGCGTAGCTGGATGAGCTCCGAAGTTTCGTATACGCTTTCAGTGCCATTTAATAGAGCAACGATTCGCTCCAGTCCGGCACCGGTATCAATGCCTTTGGAGCGAAGAGGAGCCAGATTGCCTTCCCGGTCCTGATTGTACTGATTGAAAACCAGGTTCCAGTACTCCATGAATCGATCGCAGTCATTTCCCGGTGCGCATGTTTCTGGATTTCCGCATCCGCCTTCCTCGGCGCATTTTTCCGGACCTCGATCCAGATAGAGTTCTGTACACGGACCACAGGGCCCCGAGTCGCCGGCCGGACCCCACCAGTTATCTTCTTTTCCCAGGCGAGTAATTCGCTGTTCCGGCACTCCGATGTCCATCCATAGATCTTTGGTTTCATCATCATCGGTGTAGATAGTAATATGAATCTTCTCCGGGTCCAGTTTGAGAACCTCTGTAGAGAATTCGTAGGCCATGGCCACGGCCTCTTTCTTGAAGTAGTCACCAAAACTGAAGTTACCGAGCATTTCGAAAAAGGTTAAATGTCGGGCGGTTTTTCCTACGCTTTCCAGATCAGTGGTGCGCAAACATTTCTGAATGGTAACTACTCTTCCTGAAGGAGGATCTTCGGATCCTTCAAAATAGGGCTTGAACGGCACCATGCCAGCCGAGGTAAAGAGCAGGGTGGGGTCGCCCGCAGGTAGCAGGCTGGCTGAGGGAAGCTTTAGATGCTTCTTTCCTTCAAAGAATTTATACCATTCGCGGCGCAAAGTGGCGGGCGTCCAATCCATAACAGGACGGTGCTTCGGACTGCTTTTTCCAGTCAATCCAATCGGATGGCTATTGTTTTGCATGACGTGCTGACTCCCGGTTCCAATTTGACCATCGACTCCATGAACGGACTGCGAAAAGCCCTCATTTCAGGCCTTCTGGGCCTATGCTCTCTTCTCCTGTCCTGCGGCTGGATGGGAGAGGAACCTCTAACTTTCCTGGAAGGGGAACAGGTCATTTCCCGCACCGATGCCCTGGACCAGCTCAAGCTTGGTGTCGTTGTGCATTCCCAGGGATGCCCGATCATGGAACCTGCGGCTCAATACAGCCTGAACGGTGAATTTCAGGATATACTCAGTCGTACTCATTATTATAAGAGTAAAGTGGACCAGTGTTTCGTACTTTTAGTAGCCACTCCCTGTCCATCCGCCACCAATACCACCATATCCGCCAATTTCTATGAAGCGATTGTTCGCTCCTGCAATCCCGGACCTGCTACCTGACTTTTGCTCATAATTCCGGCATCTTCGCAGAAATCCGTGCTTTCCTGTGCAGAAACCGTGGGTTCCCTGCAATAGTAAATATCCCGGGACGGTCCGGATAGGGGTTCATTCTCCACCTTTTCATGTCCGGGTCCTTTCCTGGCAGGCCCGGTAGAGATCAAGGAACCTGAAGTTTTGAACTCTGCCATTTTCGGGCCGGATTATTTCCGAAAGAGTAGATTCTCGCCGGAAGTGGACCACCCCGCTGCGCCGCATGAGACGTAATGGAATCGGCTTTTTTTTCCAGAAATTGAGCATTTTTTCTGGATTTATTCCCGCGCTCCATTTATTCTCAGCGATGGGGAGCCGAAGCTTCCATTGGGAGAACTCGAATGAAACGGACCCTGTTATATTCAATAAGCGCGGCGCTGCTTCTAACAAGCGCACTACTGGTTCCTACCTTTGCTGAAGATCCGGCGGAAGAGGAAAAGAAAGAAGTGGATCCGATGCGGACCTGTGATGATCGATCCAAGCAGGATGCACTGAACAGTGTGCAAAAAGAGCAAGGATTGATCCTGGCTGAACAATCCTGGGGGAACAATCCTCAGGAATCCCAGTATCGATCCGAGGTTACCCGACTTCTAAAGCTGGAAATCGAAAACGTAGGCAAGGCAGTAGAGGATATCGAAGCCAAGCACAAAGAACTGATTCGATTGGATCGGTTCAGTGGACTGACCAATTATCAGGAAATTGTCCTGGAGGACAATCCTGGCTCCTGGAGAAACGGAATCTTTGTAAACTCCAAAAAGGTTCTGGCCATGCACTATGGTCCCAACGGAGAGCTAAAGTGCCTGGTGCTGGATTCCATGGAGCGAGGTGTTTACAATACAAGCCTCTGGACTCGCAAGGTGCTGAAGATGTATTATCCCTACATTCAGACCATGGAGCTGATTACCAGAAAGCAGCATTATAATCCGGATCCAGAAACCCTGGAAAAAATGTCTCCGGAGGTTCAGTTGCAGGCATTCCGGCTGGTTTTCTCCAACCTGAGAACGGCCCTGTATTCCATGGACATGATGATTGCTGCTTATTATGATCGCAGAAATAAAAGAAATGAGTGGCAAATCGATCTTTGATTTCGTCTATTTAAAAGAAGCCCGGAGTTCAGGGCTTTCAACTCGCAATATCTGAACACTTCTCCCGCTCAGGCCCCGAAAGGGGCCTTTTCTTTGTACATCTGGACCGTTGCTCAAGGGCGGCCCCTTGAGTTTTCGCCTGTAACTGCATTGGATACCTATTCGGCGGCTGAGGGAGGCATCGCCCCGGATTGGAGGATTCTTTAAGGCCCGGCCTGAGTCAGTCACAGACTGCTAATCTGCCAAAAACGGTTTTACGTGCCTGCTTCCAGGGCAAATCTGGCCTCAATGGCTCGCATTCGTTCAACTACCATACTCTGCGTCCGTCGCAACGGTCAAACGGCGATCGGAGGCGATGGTCAGGTTAGCATGGGCAACACAGTAATGAAAGGTGGGGCCCGGAAAATCCGTCGTCTGGATGGAAAAGATATCGTAGCAGGCTTTGCCGGTTCCGCCGCAGATGCCTTTACTCTATTTGAGCTCTTCGAGAAGAAAGTGGAGCAATACAGGAGCCAGCTCAGCCGAGCCGCTGTGGAACTGGCCCGGGAGTGGAGAACGGACCGTATGCTTCGTCGTCTGGAAGCGCTGCTAATTGTTGCCGATCCGAAAGAAGCCTTTTTAATTTCCGGAACCGGGGATGTAATTAGCTCCGACGATGGTATTCTTGCCATAGGCTCCGGTGGTAACTACGCTCTGGCAGCAGCCAGAGCCCTTCTCGAAAACACGGATATGAGCGCCCGGGATATTGTTGACCGAGCCATGAATATTGCCGGCGACATCTGTGTATTTACGAACAACAACATTAGTATTGAAGTGCTGGAGGATTCCTGATTCGCCGGGAGCCCAGCCAGAGGAATTCATGTCAGATCATCTAGAAGAAAGGATTAGCGTGGAGACCATGACACCCACGCAGATAGTTGGCGAACTGGACAAGTATATTGTTGGTCAGCGAGATGCAAAGAAAGCTGTGGCCATCGCCATTCGAAACCGAGTCCGTCGTCAGCGCGTGGAGGATTCATTTCTCCAGGAAGAAATCTATCCCAAAAACATTGTAATGATTGGTCCCACCGGTTGCGGTAAGACCGAGATTGCCCGCCGCCTGGCTAGATTAAGCGGGGCTCCCTTTGTTAAAGTGGAAGCCACCAAATACACTGAAGTTGGTTATGTTGGTCGAGATGTTGAGTCCATGATTCGGGATCTGGTATCCGGTGCTGTGAACCTGGTAAAAAAGGAGTTCCAGGCCACCGTAGAAGAACAGGCGAGAAAGAATACAGAGGAACGCATACTGGATGCACTGCTTCCCGGTTCCAGCTCTAAATCCAGCAGTGCCTCTTCATCAGGTGGAATCGGCGATCTGAGCGATTTCGCACGCAATTTGCAGAGGTCCTTTGAGCAAATGACCGGTCAGGGCAGCTCTTCTGAATCGCAATCCGCCGCAAATGCAGAAAGCGCCCCTGTTCAGAGCACAGCGTCATCCGATGGAAACGGCCAGGAAGATGCAGAGAAAAAGGCGCGAGTCCGGGAATTGATGCGCCAGAAACTGAAGGCCGGAGAATTCGATGACAAGGAAATTGAAATCGAAGTTTCCAGCCAATCTTCGCCCATGGTTCAGGTATTGTCCGGACCAAACATGGAAGAGATGGATATGCAGCTCCAGAACATGCTGGGCGACATCATGCCCAAAAAAAGCAAGCGGAGAAAGGTATCTGTAGAAGATGCGCGAAAGATCCTTTTTAATGAAGAGCTGGAGAAGCTCGTTGATCCAGAAAAGGTACAGTCCGAGGCCGTACGTCGCACCGAGCAACTTGGTATTGTGTTTATCGATGAAATTGACAAGGTTTGCGGAAAGAATGCGGGGGGCAGTCCGGATGTAAGCCGGGAAGGCGTTCAGCGAGATTTACTTCCCATTGTGGAAGGCGCCACTGTGAATACGCGACATGGTCCGGTAAAAACCGATCATATACTGTTCGTGGCTGCCGGTGCATTTCATGCCACTCGCCCATCGGATCTAATTCCTGAGCTGCAGGGACGTTTTCCCATTCGAGTGGAACTGGAAAAGCTAACGGAGAAGGACTTCTTACAGATCCTTACCGGCCCGGAGAATTCCCTGACGCGTCAGGCTCAGGCTTTGCTGGCAACCGAGGATGTGGATCTTACTTTTTCTGACGACGGCCTGGAAGAAATCGCATCCGTGGCTTTTCGCGTAAATGATCAGACCGAAAACATTGGTGCCCGCCGACTGCATACTATAATGGAGCATCTACTTGAAGAGGTGTCCTTTCAGGCCCCGGATATCGAAAACAAGAAAGTGGTGGTGGATCGGGCCTTTGTGCAGGATCGACTGCAATCCATAGTGGAGAATCGAGATCTGAGCCAGTACATTCTGTAGTCGAAGGCTGTAGTGCGGCTCTTAGGAGCCACAGGTTTCGCAAAAAACATGGAAGAAAACAAAGAATCCAAGAGTGCCGGGGATCCGGCAGAGAAATCGTCCAACGGTGCCCCTTCGCGTCCAACTGAATCGCGAGAATCATCTGCAGGATCCGGCGAAAGCAAACTTGAGGGCCTGGATCTTTCCAGGCTAAGTGGCTTTCTGCAGAAATGGGCCATTCGCGTTCTGCCGGAACAGAAGCCTCCTCAGGAAGTACCTCCGGCGCCGGACTCAGGGTTCTCCATCGCACTGTTTCTATTGAAGTTACTCCCCTGGGTTACCGGAGTAGGCTTTCTTCTGTCCATGTTCTGGGACTTCAGCGGCACAGTAACCCTGCCGTTTCGAGATCATACCCTGGAATTGAAAGGACTGCTTCGCATGCTTACCGTATCCGGGCTCATCGGATTCGGAACCAACTGGGTGGCCATCAAGATGCTATTTCATCCCAGACATAAAAGGCCTCTACTGGGACAGGGACTTATTCCATCCCGCAAAGAACGCATCGCGCTGAAGCTGGGTGAATCCATCAGTCGAGAAATCATCAATCCGGAGCTCATTCTGGAGCAGATTCGGGAATCCGGACTTATTACTCATCATCGGGAAAACCTTACGCGAACCATTCGAGAGGTCATCAATCAACCTGAGTTTGTAAACGATGTCATTGATATGGCGGAGCATTACATTCAGGGCTTCATTCGCTCGGATGAATTCAAGAGAAACATCAAACAATTCGTAAAGGGCATCGACTTCGAAGATGTAGGCGGACTGGAAAGTGGAGTACTGAAGCTGTATCGGCTTTTTTCCGGGGACAAGGATGTAAGCGAAAGACTGGAAGAGCTGGTAGATTCCATGACGTTTACCATGGATCATTATGAAGACCAGCTCGTGGAGTATCTGCATCATCTGCCAGAAATGATGGAAAAAAGAGGCGATGTTCTGGAAGAGGCAGTTTTGAACGGCGTACTCTTCCTGGTTGAGCAAATCAATGTCCAGGAAATCATCACCGACAACCTGCGAAAGCTGGATGAAATTCGCCTGGAAAGATTGCTTTTGAATTCCACTTCCGATCAATTACAATACATCCAGTACCTGGGATGTTTTCTGGGTATTCTGGGAGGATTCTTGATCTGGGAACCTCTGGTAACGTTCCTGATACTGGGAACTATCGTAGGGTCCATATTCGGTCTGGATTATCTCCTGCTAAGAATGTCACGAAAGTAACCCGGTTCGAACGGTTCTTGCAGCATGGAACGGCAGGTATTCTTGCATCGAAGCGCTGTCGAATAGCTGTGCGAAGCGCCAGTGCGTTTTAGAATCCGGCGGAAGCAGTCTAAACGAAGAGGCCATTCTCATTCTCGGTTAATCATTGATTTGCTCAATGATCCTTCCTCGATGACCCCACCGAGTATTCTCCAAAGGATTGGATCTTCTTTTCCAGGAAATCAGCGTAGGGTACCAGCTCTCCCTCACGATACGATCCGGAAATTGCCCCGCCTTTGTAAGGCCAGGGAATGAGAGTGCCGGGGGATGGCTCAAAGAAAAATGGCATACTGAGTCTGGAGCCAGAAGGAGTTCGCACTCGATGTCTTGTGGCTTTCAATCTATGGCCACTCAGGAATGCCAGAAGATCTCCGAGGTTCATGACGATGGCCCCTTCTGTTGGCGGAACTTCCCTCCACTGGCCATCCGGAAAGAGCGCTTCCAGTCCTCCGGTATTGTCCTGAAAAAGAAGAGTGATAAATCCTGAATCTGTATGATCTGGAGTGGAGTAGGTTAACTCGTTTGGCGACTGAAAAGACTGCGACTGTGTATTCCCAGGATAATGTATGATGCGAAAGGTGGACATACCGTCGGCGAAATCCTTTTGCATCCAGTCCTGTCTGTGGCCCAGGTAAAGACCCAGAAGCGAAAGCATGTAAAGCCCCAGTCGGGTAAGCTCTGCATGCATTTTCTTGAGGGTAGCTTCAAATCCCTGGATCTCCGGCCACCTTAACGTTTCCGGGAACCGCGAATCCGGGGAACTACATTGACCGAACTCAAATCCTTCTTTCTGAGATGGATCTCCGGCAATTACAGGGAAGTAGCCGCGATAGGAATTACTATTGGAAGGCAAAAATCGCTGTGTGGCAAATTTGATCTTTGCTTCGCTTTGTAGATCAAAGAATTCCTGGCACATAGAAAAGCACCGATCACTCAGCCCTTGCTGGATGCCATGATTCGTCAGGATCAAAAAGCCAGACTCTGAAGCAGCTTTTCCCACTGTTTCTATCAGAGCCTGGTTTCCGGGGAGATCGGGCCTATTCTTCAGATCCATCGCTGGAAAATAACTCATCTTATTCCAGAGGACTCCTCCGCACAGGAAAGCAATCAAAAAGCCATTTTTTTACTCCAGATGCAGCGCTCAGTTTGCTACTTCGGCGCGAAGGGCCTGCATCCCATTTTCCACGGTAACAATCGGTTCGTAGCCCAGTTCCTGTCTCGCCCGGTCAATCCGAATGGTGCATTCGCGGCCCATTAGATCCGTGGGAAAGCGCATAAGAGGTGGTTCCGATTTCGCTCCAACCATGCGAAAGCTACCTTCCACCAGGCGGGCGGCAGTGCTGGCCAACCAGGCCGGAATCTTTTTCTCAGGAAGGCGCACTCCCTGGGTATCCATCATAGCCGTCAGAAACTCTTTAAACGTTCTATTTTCACCATCGGTTATGAAATAGGCCCGCCCGCTGCGGCCTGCCGTTAGCGCAAGTTCTACAGCATGTACCAGGTTATCGATGTATGTGGTGGAGGTAAGTGCTGTTCCCCCTCCGATCCACATGAACTTTCCTTCATCCACCATTTGTTTTAATACCCTGCGAACCGACGTGTCTCCTGGCCCCCAGACGAAACGAGGACGTAACACAATCCTTTCCATCCCGGATTCATAGTTCAAAACCAGCCTTTCTGCCTCTCCTTTGCTTTCGCTGTACAGGTAAGGAGTTCTGGCCGGATAGGGATAGGTTTCATCGATCTCGTGCATGTTCTGGCCACGAAACAGGGCAGCCTCGGTGCCCATGTGAATGAATCTGCGAACACCGGCCTGGCTGGCCGCATCAAGCAGTGCACGGGTTCCTTCTACGTTTCCCTTAAAGAAATCCTTTCGGCTCCCCCAGGGGCCAACGAAGGCGGCACAGTGAACGATGCAATCCACTCCGGTAAGATCAATGCCCTCCAGGTTATCCAGGGATCCCCGAACCGGTTTCGCGCCCAGACCCTTAATTCTGGCATCGCTAGATTCAGATCGGGACATGGCCAGGATCGTATGCTTGTGGGCCAATTTATTGACTATGGCTCCTCCTACGAATCCGGAGGCACCTGTGATAAATAGTTTCATGGCTATATTCTACAATAAATAGACTGGAAATCGACCGGATTCATGATCCGGGACTTTTTCGATTGCCTGCTTTTTGCCATGGGCATCCTTCGAACTGTGATCTTCTGGGCCATTCCGGTACTCCTGGGCTCTTTGCTGAGCTTTTTGCTTTGCATGGGTTTTCTCATTCGGCCTCAGAAGCGCCTTCCGGATATGGCCGGTGCGGGAATGATGGTTTCTCTTGGAGTCTGGCAGGGCCATACTGGATTGATTCTATCTAGAGTTCCGGATTCGGTGCTGGTCTGGACTGGAGCAATACAGTTTCTTGCCGCCCTGGTATTTCCACTTCTATTCTGGACCTACGGTTCCCGGCTCTTGAGACCGGACAGTTCTGCGATGCTGGCTCGCCGTTTGCTCATTGGCATCCCACTTGTGGGAATGGCATTGATTCTATCTCGTCTGGAAGCTCTGACTCTGGAGGCCTTTTCCAGGCTATCCATAGCACAGTGGTCCCATCCGGATTCGCCCCATCGTGATTGTTTGCTCTATACAATTTCCTATCTACCCCGGTTGGCCTCTGTATTGGTGGCCCTTCAACTAATCTGGATTGCCTGGAGAAATCGAGAGCTGGTGCCGGGTCCGGCCAGATTCTGGATTCCCATGCTTGCCGGCATGGGTGGTCTTGGAACAGCCATTAGCGTCTTTGCGCAATATCGGCTGGCACTGGATGGGCCATGGCATGGAATGGGTGCGGCCATTATCACCTTTTCAGTATGCGGATTATTCCTGTATTTACAGCGATTCCCTGCGGTCAGCAGGGTTCGAAAGCTCAGCACGGATTCGCAGTCGCTGATTCAGGAAATTCAGAATCTCATGGTCCAGGAAAAGCTTTTTCTTGTGGAAGATTTAAACCTGGCATCTATGGCTCAGGCATTGTCTGAAAAGCAACCTGTGTCCCGCGAAATGCTTTCCGGGATCATCAATGCTCACTGGAAGCAAAACTTCAATCAATTCGTCAATGGATACCGCGTAGAGGAAGCCTGTCGTAGGCTCAGGCAAAGCGATGACAGCATTCTTGGCATCGCCATGGATGTGGGTTTCAATTCAAAGTCAGTGTTCAATCAGGCTTTTCGCAACCGAACCGGCCTTTCTCCCGGAGAATACCGAAAAAAGCATCGGCCTATGGAATCCGGGACGTGACGGCTCACAGTCGTTGCTTTGCCGGTCCTTCTTCTGACTGAATCCCTTTTGCAGAGCGGTGTGCGAAAGACTCAACAGTGCATGAATCTTCTGATAGGCGCACCGTGCGGACAGAAGCAGGAAGGCAATCCTGCTAAACCTGTAAGTGATGGACGAACAATCAGAAGGAATAATGAGCGATGAATGATGGTCTTCTGCAGGAATAATCAGCGATGAGATTACTATTCGATAATTCTACTTGTCACAGGTAGCATGTGAAAGACTATTCAGGTAAATCCTATGGAGTATCTGCACTATTATCAGGACAAGATAGTCTTCGAAACATTACAGCATTGTTTGATTCTGCTATATAGTCTACCGTTTGCACTGATTCTGGGGGTGGGCACAGGCTTTCTGGTAGCAGATAGGCCATTTCTTAGATCTGCAGTACTTGTGATATCCAGTGCGATAATGACCGTACCTGGATTGGCGCTGTTTGGCATAATGGTCGTGGTACTTGCTCCGCTACAAATGGGTATAGGTGTTGCTCCTGCGGTGGTGGCCATAACACTCTATTCTCTATTGCCGGTGGTACGAAATACTACCACGGCACTGAATTCAGTGGATCCCTCTGTGATTATGGCAGCACGATCCATGGGAATGACATCCAGACAGATTCTGTTTCGCATCAAGGCTCCGCTCAGTATTGCTACCATTATGGCAGGGGTGCGTAATGCAATAGTTATGGGAGTCGGTGTGGCTGCCTTTGGATTTATGGTGGCTGCTGGTGGGCTTGGGTACTTCATCTTCTCCGGTATTGCTCGAAGCAACTTGCAGATGGTACTGACCGGGGCCGTATTGATCTCTGTACTGGGAGTAGGACTCAACTATCTATTTCTCTATCTCGAAAAAAGGATTCAACCGGATCATGATCGAATTCAATAATGTACATAAACGATTCGACGAAACTGTTGCCGCAGATGGGATCAATATCGTATTTCCCGATGGCGAGATTTCCGTTCTTATCGGTCCATCCGGATGCGGTAAGACCACGCTGATGAAAATGATTAATCGGCTGGAGAATCCAGATTCGGGTACTGTGTCCATCAATGGCAGCCCGGTAGGCGAAAGGGACCCAGTGGAGCTCAGGCGAAGCATCGGATATGCGATTCAGGAGGTTGGACTTTTTCCTCATTATACCATCTATGACAACGTGGCTCTGGTGCCTGGATTGCTGAAGTGGCCGGCTGCGAAGACAAAGGAAAGAGTAATGGAGTTGCTCGATCTGGTGACTCTGGACGAAAGCTATGCGGATCGGTATCCTGCACAGCTTTCGGGAGGAGAGAGACAGCGCGTAGGTCTGGCCCGAGCGCTGGCTGCTGACCCTGATATCTTGCTTATGGATGAACCGTTTGGAGCCATCGATCCCATCAATCGAGGAACCATTCATAATACATTTCTTGGCATACAGGAAGAATTGAAAAAGACCATCGTCTTTGTTACGCATGATATGCAGGAAGCGGTGAAGCTAGGCGATAGGGTGGCTATCCTGAATCAGGGTCGTGTAGTTCAATTTGATACTCCCGAGCAAATACTTTCCAATCCAGAATCGGACTTTGTGGCCGAGCTACTGGGAAAAGACCGCAGAATCCAGATTCTTTCCCTGAAGAAGAACCTCGAATATGCTAGCATGGAAAATGTAGTTACATTGCCTTCTGGATCGACGTCCGAAGATGTGCGCATGCAGCTGGAAGAGAAAGGGGAGAGCATTGCATTTCTTGTTTCACCGACCGGGCAACTGACGGCCAGATACTATCTGGATGGGGCCAGGATTCGCCTGGATGAAAAGCCATTGCATCTGGATCGCAAAATGGACTTACGCGAAACGCTGTCCATTATGCTGGAAACCGGCGAAAGGTTATTACCTGTTACCGGGAAGCAGAGATCGTTTCTGGGGGTGATTCGGCTGGAACATCTAGTGGATGAGGTGGCCAGCCTGTGATCTGGGATTACGCTCTGGAGAATGCAGATCGGGTTAGCTTTCTGTTGTTGCAGCATCTGGGACTGTTCGCATTATCCATGGTTCTTGCTGTAATCACCGGTCTCGTGCTTGGAGCGCTGGTTGCATCGCCTGCTCTGCAGCGCTATAGTAGAACGGTGCTGTCGATTTCGGCAGCCACACAGGCCATTCCTCCTGTGGCCGTAATTGCGCTGGCCTTTCTATTTGCTGGCATAGGAGCTCTTCCGGTAATCCTGGCGCTCTATCTTTACAGTATTGTACCGGTGCTTTTTAATTCCGTATCTGGTCTTACATCCGTACCGGAGGCAGTCATTCGGGCCGGGCAGGGCATGGGCTTCACGGAAAGTCAGGTATTGTTTCGCATTCGCTTTCCCCTGGCCGGTTCGATTATCATGGCCGGAATCCGAAGCGCTGCCACCATCAATATTGGTGCTGCCACTATTGCATCTATCATTGGTGGCGGAGGTCTGGGGGATCTAATATTCATGGGATTGAAACTCTATCGCATCGATATGATCTTTGTAGGCGCTATCCTCTGTGCAGTTCTGGCTCTGGCTGTGGATCTGGTCCTGGCACTGTTCCAGCGTTCTCTGCATCGCTGGGAGGAGGCAGGGGCTTGAATCTTTTATTCGATATGGTTGGGATATGGCGAAGTTATGCCTCTGGAAAAATAGAATCGAAGCTTCCAGGTCAATCATCCGGAAGGCCTCCACCGGAATTGCGGAAACGGCTGACTCGATGCTCCTTCGGAAGCATTGAGCCACGGAAGTGGGTTTATCCGGGGAATTCGAAGTTCTTCGGGCAGGCTGCATCTGTAATTCAGGCGTTTCGCATCTTCATCGTCTTTTTCCTTTTGATGTCTGCCAGCTGTCTGCGAAGTCCCAATACCATTGTCATTGGTTCCAAGCCTTTCACGGAATCCTATATTATGAGCAGTATGGCCAGTCTACTGCTTCAACAGGAAGGCTACAACGTTCTGGAGCGCTTTGGTGTTGGTAGCATGATAGCCAGGCAGGCACTTCTTGCACATCAAATTGATCTGTATCCGGAATACACAGGTACTGCCTATACTCTCTATCTGGATCGATCATCCGAAGGGATTCTGTCCGGCGAAGATCTATATAAAAGGGTTCGGGAGCTGGATCGAAAAAACCAGGTCGCCTGGCTGGATCGCTCGCGAGTTAACAATACCTACGCGATGGCTGTAAGAAAGGAAAACCAGAAAAAGATCGGAACCACTCTATCTGATCTCGCTCGCTATAACCGACGTCATCCTGGAGAGCTCGTATTCGGAATCGACCATGAGTTTTACGAGCGCCCGGACGGTTTTAAAACCATGGCCAGGGCCTATGGTCTTGAGCTCAATCCCGATCAGGTTCGCACTATGGAAATAGGATTGAGTTTCGAATCCATTTCCAGAGATCAGATCGATGTTGCGATGATCTATTCTACGGATGGCAAGCTCCGCAAATATGACCTGGCTGTTCTGGAGGATGATCGAAACTTCTTTCCCGTGTACAATGCCTGTTTCAATGTTCACTTGAAGACCCTGCAGAAGCATCCGGAAATTCGCACAATTCTGGCTCCGGTGGCGCGGATTCTGGACAACGAATCCATGCAGGAGCTGAATTTTCGCGTGGATGGTCAATCCCGTCCGGCCTTTCTGGTGGCCAAAAACTATCTTCGTAAGCAGGGACTTCTGAAACCGGATCCTTGATGGGTCTTAAACGGAGGGCAGTGAAAGCATCTCCTGCTGGGCCTGGCGCGCATGAGAAATCTCTCCCCGTTACGGCTGCTCAATCTAATTGACAGCGCTCATCCCTTCGGACGTCTATTTCCCGGAGGGCAATCATGAAATTTAAGGATAAGAAGGATTTTCTTACGACGTCAGAGCTGGAGTGGAATCGTTTTCTGGATTTGCTGAAGGATCTGGATGAAAAGGAAAAGCTGGACAACTCCGTATGGGGCGAAGGCTGGAACATTCGAGACATGATGGCCCACATCCATGAATGGCATAACATGGTGCTTCGCTGGCATAAAGAGGGCGCCAAGGGAACGGTGGAGATGCCGGCCCCGGGTTATAAATGGAGCGAAACACCCAAGCTGAACCATGACATTTTTGAGAGATACCGTACTATGAATCTCAAGGAAGCCGAAAAGAAGATGAAATCCACCCACGGAAAGCTCTTCAAGCTGGCTGAAGGGTTGAGCGAAAAGGAATTGCTGGAGCCCGGTCAGTTCCCCTGGTGCGGAAAGAATGCCATTACCACCTATCTGGCGGCGGCCATCATTAGTCACTATCGCTGGGGGCAGAAAAAGATCAAGGACTGGAAGAAATCCAGGAAATAGTCCCTTACAGGTTATAGCGCTCTTGTGTCTGAGATTTGCATTCCCATTTAGGTCAAATTAGATGCGCCGCATTATGATCTGGACGTTTCCGATCCTTTCTTGTTGCCGATATTCGGCTCTGCTCCGCGGTCGCATTGTAATCTATTGCCGTTAAATTAGTTTCCAGACATGCCCAGCTTCTGCAGTTTGGGCTGAATTACGAAGATGCAGTACGGATTGCTTTTGTTCTGATTGAAATAATCCTGATGGTAATCTTCGGCCGGATAGAACTTCTCCAGAGGTTCTATCTGAGTGACAATGGGATCTTTGAACTGCGGCTGCCAGGTTTCTACTGATTTTCGCGCAATCTCAGCCTGACGTTCATCATGAGTCAAAATAATGGAACGATATTGGGTACCGGTATCGTTTCCCTGCCGGTTTAGAGTTGTAGGATCATGGGAAGCCCAGAATACCTCCAGGATCTGTTCGTAACTTACGGTTTCTGGATCGAATGTGATTTGTACAACCTCTGCATGTCCTGTCTTGCCTGAACATACGGATCTGTAATCTGGATTGGGAACGTTGCCTGCCGAGTAGCCGGACACTACCGATTCCACTCCTTTGATTCTTTGATATACCGCTTCCAGGCACCAGAAGCAGCCGCCGCCTACAGTTGCAATTTCGCTCATTGACTACAGTTTAGGGAGGTCCTACTGGCTCGGACAGAAGAATTTGCGGTGGTTTCGGGGACTCTTTCCGGGACTCACCGAAGCCCGATCTTCCAATATCTCGGTGAATCCATTGTCCTCAATCTCCGAGCCGGAGCCAGATCAGACTTTTCTAGCGTCCGGATCCTTCGCAGAAAGAAGGCGTTTTCGAAGCCACAGCGCGCTGGCAATGTTGGGAATTAGCAGAAACCAGGTACCAAATGGTGCCAGCACGAATCCAGCCAGGGGGGCAGGTAATGCTATTCCGAATGCCATGGTCAGGCTCAATGCACCTAGAGGAGAAAATATCACAAACCAGCGGGGAAACCAGGTTCTACCGCTCAAGACTCCTACAGCATGCCAGAGCGTACCTGCATAAAGAGCAATCAATGCGGTCAGATCTCCCATAAGGAAATGCTCTAGAATGAATCTTTGAGCCTGTGCGAAAAAAACCGGGTCCTCGCTTCCGGTTACCGCTCGTGCTTGCTCCAGCACACTCAAGAATGCCCAGCCCGCATGTTGAATACCGCCAATCATCAGAACCGCGTAGGCAAGCAGTGCGATGGGAATATGTGCAAGCCAGATCCCCGCTCGTCGCATGCCTGCGAACCAGTTGAAGTATGTCAGCGCATAAAAGGGATACAACCATCCCGCTGTCTGTCCGAGCAGAACCAGCCAGTGTGGTCGGCCATTAGCATTCTGTATTACGTCCAAAGCAGCCGGCGAAAAATAGTCCAAACCGGAGAGGGAGGCCGAGTAGCCATAGATGTAATCACACACTCCGTTCCAGAGAATCAGGACAGTAATAAAAACACCGGTAAAAAGCAGCGCGTAGCGATTGTTGATGTTGAATGCGGTGAATTTTCTTTCGGGGTTTTCCGATTTCTCCTCGATTGATGTATTTGCAGCAATCTCCATATTTCTTCCTCTGGCCCGGCTGGCTCTGACTACTTCTGGGCCCCGAATGTATCGGCGCTTTCATTACTACCGACAGGGTTTCAGAAGCTTTATTTAGATTCCATCGCCCATATGATCTTTTCCAAAATCCAGATGAGAGCGAATCTTTTCCAGCATGGAATCGGGAATACGAACTCCCAGGTCTTCCAGTCTGCTCTTGTATTTACTAAAAGATATACTGTGCGGGGACCATCGATTCAATCCATCGAATACAGCAGCCAGCTCCGAGCGAAGCCCGTTTACGAGAGCAGGATTGGCCATCAGTCGATTCAGATAGGGCTTTAGAACTCTTGCATTCACGCATCTGCAGATTGATCTATAAAAAGCGAACCTAAACAGTGCAGGGGACATGGCATCACCGCGTTCCAGTTCTTCATCCAACAGATTTAGGTTCAGGCAATCTACCACCTGAATTTCATAGGGGCGTACAACATACTCTCGAATCAAAGTTCGAATCAAAAGATTTTCAATCTGATGTCTGGTTCTACAATGGGTGTCGTCGCATTCACCACGATAGCTCTTTTCGCAGGCAAGGTAGAGCACAAAGTCTACATCCGAGTTTGTGTCTGCCTGGCCGAAATTTACAGAGCCCACAAAGTCAAAGGCTACCTGGTAGCCGGCGTCCTGGATCATTCGTGCGAACTTACGGAAGTCGCGCATGCGATTCTTGCTGTGCGAAGTTTCATACTCTCGAAAGTATCGCTTGATCAGGTTGTAATCCTCGATTACTGGATGTTGGGCAAATGGATTCAAAGCTGCTCCAGGGCCAGTTCTGGCCAGGTCTAAGCAAATAGCTCAACAGGTTGTCCGGCATGATCCCGAACAAAACCACTTAGATCCAGGTGCGATTGGTCCAGATGTTCCAGAGCCCTGGCTTTCAATTCCTCGCCTTCAAGAGTTACCAGTAGCAGGTCCTGTACTTCATTGCCTGCGAGTCTGCGTAGCTTCAACTCCTGAAATTTTCTGCCATCCATGGTAATCTCGGCAAAGATACCTCCTGGTTGCCAGCCATAGGGCGAATCCACTCCGCCAAAGTTGGATGGATTGAGAAGCACGGTACCGTCCTTCTTTCGCGCAATACCATAGTCCTCATGGACATGGCCGGAAACCACCAGGGATGCAGAATTTCGATCCAGATAATTGCGAATTCCCGGAGAACCAACATGACCGATGGTGGGGACCCGATCAAAGAATCCATAGGCTGGATTGTGAAGCACCATTACATCCGGCTGACAGTGCTCAAGGAACTCCTCTGGTTCAGAATACAGATCTCCGTTCTCTCGGGACTCATGATAGGTGATGGCCAGCTTTTCCGGAATGCCAGAGGTTGCGATGGGAGCTCCACCGTAGCCTGCGAATTTCAGCCCGTTCAGGTTCACTTCCTTATGGTGCAGGTCTCTATGTGCCAATCGTGTGTATCTTAGATCAATATCGTAATTTCCAGGAAGCATGAGGCATGAGGCATTACTGTATTTCTCAACCAGTTCTTCGATAAGCTCATACTTTTCTTTCATGGTTTTTCCAGCTTTATGAAAAAGCATGCGATACTCGGCGGCCTTCAAGTTCCATTCTTCTGCTTCCGCTCCCTTTTTCGTCGGGTAACGTAACATTTCTGTGGCAAGATCGTAAGGTAGAATCTTTTTGTCCTGCTGCTTGGCTTCCGAATAGAACTCTTCCTGAAGGCAGACAAATTGATAGATCTTATCCTCATCGTAGAATGCATGATACAGAATATCTCCGCAGAGTAGATAGAGGTCTGCATCTGTAGACGAAAGCAATACACGCAGCTCCTTCAGAGCATCATGGATATCTGTAACAAAAAGGATCTTCACTTAAATCTCCCTGACTTTACGGAGCTTCCTGAACGCCCGATGGTTCGTTGAGCCCTTTGAATGCTGGCCACCATACCACTTTGAAATGCATCTCTGGTAAACCTTGCTGTATTTCGCGCAAAATCCGCAGCCCTGAATCGAAGGGTCTCTCTCCTGTTTACTGCATCATTCAATGATTCCACGCTTTCCTGAGAAAAGAAAAGTCCGGTCTTTCCGTCCACAACAGTCTCCAGGGCCCCACCTCTACCCAGAGCCAGTACCGGACATCCGGCTGCCTGGGCTTCAACAGGGACGATACCAAAGTCTTCTACACCTGGAAAAATCAGTCCCCTGGCTTTTTCGTAGAGCTCCTGTATACCGGATCGATCCACATGACCCAGAAATTGAATGTTTGAAGCTGCCATGGATTTGAGCCGGTTCTCCTCTGGTCCTCGGCCTGCGATGACCAGCTTTCTTCCGGATTCGTTGAATGCTCGAACCGCAAGATCGATTCGTTTGTATGGGACAAGAGCGCTGAGCACCAGATAGAAATCCTCTCTCTGGTTGCCTTCCGGATCTGGAATCTGTCCTGGTTTTGGAGCAGAGTCCAGGCAGGGAGGATGCACCACGGTGGCGGACCGTCCGTAGAATCTACGAATCCTTTGGCCTACAAAGGCGCTGTTGGATACATAGTCATCTACGCGATGGGCGCTGGCCGCATCCCAGGTTCTAAGGTAGTTTGCGAAAAAAGGAATCACAAGCTTCTGTAGAACGCCCTTGCCCGGAAAGTATTGCCGGTACATGTCCCATACATAGCGCATGGGACTATGAACAAAGGATACGTGGGGCACATCCGGCGGAACGATGACGCTTTTGGCCACGCAATGAGAGCTGGATATTACCAGATCAAATCCGTGAAAGTCGAATTCTTCAATGGCCGTGGGAAAAAGGGGCAGATAGTGACGGTACAGCTTTCCCTTCCAGGGGAAGCGTTGAATGAAGGATGTATGGATGGGCCGGTTTTCGATGAAGTCCGAGCAGCTTCCAGGCATGTGTAGCAGAGTGAATAGTTCGGCCCCTGGAAACAGTTCCAGGATGGCTTCCAGTACTACCTCACCGCCACGCATTCCAGTGAGCCAGTCATGGATTACGGCCACCCGTTTATAGTTCTGAATCGCCTTTTTTTCTGCTGCTTTCATGCAAGAAGCTTCATGGTCTGTTTTAACCATCTGGGGTCAACCATTCGAATTTTAGGTTTTCATCTTCAACGGCTATGACAAAAGAGGACCATGCCCCAGTATATTGAACTCAAGTCTGCAGATCAAAAGAACCTGAAAGCCATGTATGTGCCGGCGGAAAAGCCAGAGGCCTTTCTGGTATGGATTCCCGGCTTTGCCGAACATAAAGATCGCTATACACATTTTGGCGGATGGATTGCCGAGAAAAAGGTATCCTTTGTAGCCCTGGATCTGAGAGGGCATGGACAGTCCGACGGAAAACGGGGCTTTGTTAAGAAGTTCGATGATTACTTCCTGGACGTAGATGCACTCCTTCAGTGGACCCGGGATGTTTCCGGAGATCTGCCCTTTTTCCTGGGAAGCCATTCTATGGGTGGTCTGGTGACCTCCCGATATCTGGAAAGAGGCCAGCTGAGTCGTCCCATTCATGGAGCGGTAATGACCAGTCCATTTCTGGGACTGGGTGTGCCTGTACCTGGCTGGAAGAAGGGTCTGGCCAAAACAATATCTGGCATTATTCCCGGGGCTGCTGTTCCGGCCGGACTGGATCCAGCGCTACTATCCCATGATCAGGACATTGTGGATGCCTATAAGAATGATCCTCTGGTGTTTTCCAAAGCTACAGCTCGCTGGTTCATGGAGGTAGTGAAGGAACAGGCGGATGTAATTGGCGATGCTTCAAAAATCAAACTACCGATCTTCGTAGGTCAGGGCGGAGCAGATCAGATTGTAGATGTACAGGCCACCAGAGACTTCTTCAAAAACATCGGTTCTACAGATAAAAAATACGAAGAGTACGATGGCTATTATCATGAAGTTCTGAATGAAGTAAAAAAGGAGCGAGTCTACGAAGATATCGCCAGCTTCATTCAGGCCAGAATCTAGACTATTGACGAAAAATCTAGGGCAGGCTGCTTATCACTGTGAGTAGCCTTGCTCGTTTCTGCGAGTGGCGTAGCCGGGAAAAGAAAAAACGGGCAGCCATTGGCTTGCGCTGCTTACGAAACCCAGGAGCTTTCTGATGGATATCGATGCGTTGAAGAAACCGGCCCCCAGAGAGCTCAGCGAGGTTAGGCCCTTTCTCGGTAGAAACCGGATGTTTTCGAAAGTACTGATTGGGGTGGCCGTTGTTCTGTTTGGCCTGGCCATGCTTCGGTTCTACCTCAAGGGCGGAGGAGTGGATCTATTTCCGTATGGAGTTTTGATCGCTCTGGCGCTGGCTGCAATTCCGCTCTATTTCGCATGGGCCAATGCATTTATCGCAAGCAAGATGGAGAAGTTGCTGACCCAGGGAATCCATACTCGTGGATCTATCGTGGAGGCCAGTCTCAGCGCAAACGTTCTGGCCATGAAAGTGGAGTTTCAGGACCGGAGCGGTATCAACTGGCTGGGAAAAAGCGCCATATTCGGTGCACTTGCAGACGAAATACCGGCAAAAGGAAGCGACATCGATTTGCTCTATTTACCGGATAATTCCGCTAAATTCGCGGTGCTAACCTCCTCTGGCGTGGGTCCTGGAAAGGCGAAGCGGGCCGATCCTACCTAGTCGAAAACCTGCGGCCTTCGTAGTCCTGACTGAAAAGCAAAAAGGCTGGATCTTCAGTCTCCCGGAGTAGCTTTAGCAATGATTTGATCTACTTCGCAAAGCGCCCGTATGGCTCTGATGCAAAGCCATGCGGAAACCATTTCCTGTGTTCAAAAAAGAGGCTGGCCGAATTCAGGCATCTCTGACGTTTCTGACTCTATGGTTGCATCCATGCAGGAAGCTGTAGATCGAGCCCGGCAGTTCAGACATGATATTCATGCACATCCTGAGCTGGCTTTTCAGGAGAATCGCACATCCAATATTGTAAGCAGGCGTCTGAAAGAGCTGGGCTATCAGGTGCATACCGGACTGGCTCGAACAGGCGTTGTGGGTGTTCTACCGGGAAATAACCGAGGCCCATCTATTGGCCTGCGAGCCGATATGGATGCGCTACCCATCGAAGAGCGTCCCACTCCAGGAAAAGATAAACCCTATATATCTACTCATAAAGGCACAATGCACGCTTGCGGGCATGACGGTCATACATCCATGCTTCTGGGGGCGGCAGAATTGTTGGCGCAGCGCTGGAAGGAGAATCCCTATTTCGGAGATGTAGTATTGATCTTTCAACCCGCCGAAGAAAACGAAGGTGGCGGCAAAGAGATGGTAGAGCAGGGATTGTTTTCGCAATTCCCTGTGAGCCAGATTTTCGCATTGCATAACTGGCCTGGAATGCCGGCCGGAACCATCGGACTTTGCGATGGGCCCATCATGGCTGCCTATGATCGATTTGATCTTACTATTCGCGGAGAAGGCTGTCATGCAGCCATGCCACAATTTGGAGACGATGTTATTCTGGTGGCATCGGAAATCGTTCAGGCATTGCAGAAGCTAACCAGCAGAAATCATCCATTTGAGCCTTCGGTGCTTTCTATTACAAAGTTCCATGCAGGCGATGCTTACAATGTTCTTCCTGCCAATGCCGAGCTGGCCGGCACACTTCGCACCTTTGAGCCACAACACAGAGAAAGACTGATTCAGGAAATCGAGCGAACCATCTATGGAATGGCCGGGGCCAACGGAGTGCAGGCCAGGGTGGAATGGAAGGATGGGTATCCTGCCACCATCAACGAAAAGAAGGCCACTCAGCTGGCCAGAAAGACTGCACTGGAACTGGTGGGCTCAGAACGGCTCATGGATCCTGTGCAACCCAGCACCGGTTCGGAGGATTTTGGCTACATGCTTCAAAGTGTTCCTGGATGCTACGCATGGATCGGTAATGGTCCGGGAGAAGGCGGATGTCTGCTTCACAATCCAGCTTATGATTTCAACGATGAAATCCTGGAGACCGGTATCCGATACTGGGTACAGCTTGTAGAAAATTTCTTTGCGGAACCCGGGGCTGCATCGTAAACCGAAATCATAGGAGCATTGCATGATCATCAAATCCCATTCCATTCGATACGGCTACAAAGAGCTTCAGGGCCGATTGGAGAAGCATAGCGGTCAGGCCATGCTGGTAGTGGATGAGATTGGTATGGTAACTCCTCTGGAATTTATCAAGCAGGGACTTTCCATCAAGCTGGCCAGCCCACAGGAAATGGCGATGCTAAAGCAGGCTGGCTATAACGTGAAGATCCGGGAGCTTTAGAGCACTCCAGTGAAATCTTGCTCTGGAACGTCGTGGAGCATTGCTGGCCTGATTGTGCTTGCCCTCGGAATGGATCCTGTTGCAGCCGATATCAAAAGTCCTTCAGTCCTTTGGGCGTGTACAGGATGTAGTGCGAATCATCGTCCAGCCGCTGACCTGTTTTTAAATCATAACCTGTAAGGGTTTGCAATTCCCCGCGATCCAGAAATACCCCTTTGCAGGAAGGGCAGACATCGATTTCTACCGGACCCATCTGCTGGATCTCCATCAGTTCTTCACAGACCGGACAATGAAGAAAGCGCTTATGCTCGGGTCTGCGCGTATGCTCCGACGAAAGGGTAGTTCCTGGAATTTCGGATTCCGAATGCATTTCCACTGGATTTTCTGAATGAGATGATCTCACTGGCGCTGAGGCGTGAAAATCTGTACCCTCCTTTCTTGGTCTGGAAGGCCGAATCTTTTTCACTAGATATTCCCACATGGCATCCCCATACTACAGAATGTCTCTGCAAAAATCTTCCCCTTTTATTGCATTCGGAAAAAATTGCCCGGTGTTGGAAGGTCTGACTGAATTGACGCATACCGGGCAATGGGAGGAAGTCTACCGATGAAATTTTGTTCCCATTGCGCATCTGAACTGGATTTCCGCGTACCGGACGGAGATAACCTGCCGCGATTTATCTGCAACAAATGCGGAACCATCCATTATGAAAACCCCAGGCTCATTGTGGGATGTCTGCCTTTCTGGGAGGATCAGGTACTTCTATGTCGCAGGGCCATTGAACCCAGGCACGGTTTCTGGACCATACCGGCGGGATTTATGGAAAATGGCGAACTTGTGGAAGAGGGGGCCATGCGCGAAACCCGGGAAGAAGCCAATGCAGAAGTCGAAATAGAGTCGGTGCATACCGTATATAGCATTCCGCATATAAATCAAGTGTACATGTTCTTTCTTGCCAGGTTGAAGAATCTGGACTTTTCCCCTGGCGTGGAATCCCTGGAAACTCGGCTGTTTGCCGAAAATGAGATTCCCTGGGAAGAGATTGCTTTCAGTTCGGTAAAGTTCTGCCTCGAATCATTCTATGAAAATCGAAGCACCTCTTCAGACCCAGCGCAGCTGGGGCATTTCATTAGAAGCAAAAATAATAGCAAATAACCTGGAAACTCTGGCGGGCAAAAGACCGAATTGGCAATCGCATTCCAGCTCCGGCTCCATCTCCAGATTTAGCTGTTCTAATTTACGCATTGCCACCCGGCACGGATATCCCGGATTCGGCCCTTCCAATTGACGGATTGCCACTCGACCAATTTTTAAAGCACGGTAAGAGTTCTCTTCGGCGGAGCCGGAAGGGTGATCGGCAGAGATTATCGCCTTCGAACCATGCGCAGCCGATGGCGATCAATCATCATCTTCAGCAAGGACTATAAGATTATCTTTGCCAGTGAATTCGAACACCTCATCCATTTCTGGAATTAAAAGAACGCCGTGGTTTCTTTCCTTGTCAGCTTCAAATCGGGCAATGCGAATCCCAATACATACTTCCTTTCGCGCAAGAGCCGCCGATACACATTCTGCAAAACTATGCGGTTTGAGCGGATCCTGAAAATAAGCAGACACTGGCTTTAAATAGATTTCGCTTCCTTCCGGTGAAAATAAGTCATCATAGACGTAGTGCACATCTGGCTCCATGGCCACCTGCGCAAGAATGCGAGAAATAAACTGATTGGAAATCAGGAAGTCCTTAACACCGGTTTCCAGAACCAGATCCACATTCTCTGAATCCATGATTTCCGAAATTACCCTGGTGGAAGGCGGATGACCCAATTTTCGTTCTACGGATTTCAGATGCTGCCTAACCTGAAGTAGCCCTGCGATACTGGCTGCATCCACAGCTTCGGGATTCGTTCCGTCTCTAGCCAGCAGAATCACATTCCCATAGTTCTCCGGTGCCAGACGAGCCAGAGCTTCCGGTTCACTCCAATCTATTTCCTGCCAGTCCAGTTGAAGTTGCGAATACTGGCTGGTAATCTCTTTGATGGTGCCGGCAATTGTATCGTGGTGGGCTTCTTCAGGTCTGGTAACTATGCTCATACGGGATCCAGCAGGAATGTAATCTGCATACTCTTGCAAAATTACGGGTCCCTTCTGATTCCAGCCAATAATCAGATAGGACTCGCTGGATTTTTGAATCTTGAAATCCGGTAAATCTCGGACTTCTGGTCGCAGTACTTTCTCAGATAAGTACTCAATAGTGGAATCATCCTCGGCAAGGATGATGGCCTGATCGTTGGCTGCCGGTCTAAAATCCGCAGGTGGGTTCAGCAAGATCTCTCCATCTTCATGCCTGAAGCCCATTACGCCATTGCCGGAAAAGCGAAACAGAATATCGGAAAAGCTTTCGTTCTGCCAGCCAGATTCCGGCCGGTAGAAATAGATTTCCTGACCTTCAAAACCAACCATGGAAGAGTATACAGAGAACAGACCGGGAACCCTGGAGGTTTGCACCAGCATTCTGGCCAGAAGAGCCTCTCGATCCACGGCAATGATGCTTCCTTCCGAAAGATTGGAGGCCACCAGGCGCAACCGATCCGAATGTATCTCGGCTACAATCGGTGGATGGTTCTTCTTATCTGTAGCAGCAATTACAGCGATGATGGATTTCAGAACCCTGGCATCGGCATCTGCCCGGTCCTCTTCCGTGTCCGCGGAGCCAGCTTCATTCAGAATCAAAACGGAGTTACATTGCTCCACTCCCATTTTTCGAAGAGAACCAATGCTACTTGTGGAACCGCTCCGAGTGACAATTCGCGTGGATTTTCGCTCCGTGAGCCTATCGTTCAGGAAATCGTCCATCTCCTCTTTGTCTTTTTCTGCCAGGATGGCTACAGCAGCGTAGGACTCGCTTTCGTTGGCTATTATGAGCTCTGCCAGAATATCCAGCACCCTGTCCTCGAATCCCAGGATCACTGCATGGTTCTGCTCCAGAACAGAGGATTTTCCCTTCCTGAGTTCCGCCAATTTTGCTTCGAACTGACTGGTAATGAAGGCCACCAGACTGGAAAACAGGATTAAACCTACGAAGACTGTGATTATGCCGGCAACACGGCTGAGCCAGTTTGCATCCGTATCTTCGGCAATAGCACCTCCGTCCAGAATCTGGAGGAATACTCGCCACATTTGAGCAAATACATGGGAAGAGGACTCATCGGGCAGCAGAATACCAAACAGGATGCGCAGACCGGAAAGGACCACAAAGGACAGCGCAAACATAGTGAGCAAAGCCAGAAAGACAGCCATCCCGCCCTTGCTCATAAAATTGTCGAAGGAGTATCTTAGGCGTGCAATCCTGGATCGCTTCATGGTCCGAGTCCAGGTCGAGGGGTGTTTTGTAGCAACTACTTTCGAGGGGGACGTGAATCCTTTTTCTCTGCTTCCATTATATCCAGGAACCCGGTTTCACCTGCCTTCAATCGTCGAATGGAATCTCGAATAGATTTTTCAACAAACTGACTAACCGAAGGTCGGAACCCCAGGCGCTGCTCCATGACGGATGTGGCCTCCCGTGCCTCCTCAAATAGTTCCCTCGGTATCCTGACGTTAGTTGTTTCCTTTGGCATCGTCCCTCTTTCGACTGCTTGCAATTTTTATTTTTTTGACGCAGTCGCGATGGTTTCGCTCGCTACTGCAAGCTAACCATCTAGTTTTATATATATTTAAAAAACTAATGCACTAAAGATCTTTTTCCTCACTGCATTGAAAGTCTTTTTTGAAAAAGCGGGCCCTGGCTCTCTAGTTTCACCCTACCCTGGTAGGGGAAGTTACTGTATAGTTTAGACGTCGAAAAATAATTTTTTGATCGGTCTTTCATTCAGAAAGTACCGGTGCTTATCTTTCATTTTGTGCAGGATTGGAGTTCGGTACAATGTGTTTTAGTCTCTAAGGACTAAGAAGATTCTGTGCCGTAAAGAGCGTAACGATGAAATTCGATGGGAAGTCGTTTAGATATTAAACGGAAAGCGTACGGTTATGTCAGAGCCTTCTGCCAGAATGGAGTACCGAGGGGTAACGTTCGATAAAAAGGCCCAGTTCGATCCATAAAGCTTATCGAAGTCCACTGATATTTCCAGTCTGTTTATGGGAAAGATCCTCCATACTGGATGTTCCACTCGGTAGCATAGTGTACGCTTGCGATGGCTAACTCCAAAACCCAGGTCATGTTCTTTAAAGTGATGTTCGGCAGTATGAGTTTCCGGTATGTAAGGTTCGTTTCTTGCTTCAACTTTAAGCGATTGGTTTGCAAATGTATGCTCTACCGTTATCTTTGTATCCGTTATGACCCTGGATTGCATCGGAATTCTTTGATATGGTTCATTGTAGAGCAGATTCGCAGATAGAGCAATGGCTCTTTTTGGAACGAACTCTCTTATGAAAACTACTGCCGGTTTATTATTCCATCGCACGTAGAATCTGAGGTTTACTTCGGGAAAATTTCTATACCCTGGGAGGGATAGTCCCAAGACCTTTGTGGAGAGAAAGTCAAAGGCTACCAGGCTTACATGGGCCTGACCTTCCCAGATATCCAGCTCCAGACCCGCGGGCAGATAGGGCTTCAGGATCTCCGGTTCCACGGGATAAGTCAAGTTGATCAGATGCTTCCAGGCAGCGGTGAGAAAAACCTTCTTATGGGCTCCCGGTTGTTCCATTCCCTTTTGTCCTGGCATCTGGATTCTCTGCCACTACATGTTTCTGCGATAGCTTCCGCCAGCCTGATACAGTGCCTGACTGATTTGACCCAGGGAGCAGACCTTCACACTTTCCAGTAGTTCTTCGAACAGGTTGCTACCATCGCTGGCTTTGTCCTTGAGTCGGGCAAGGGCCACATCTGCGTCTTGCTGATGATATCTGTGAAATCGATCCAGGCTTTCAATGCAGGCATCCTTTTCCCGGTCACTGGAGCGAATGAGTTCTGTTACATTTTCCTGCTCTGAATCCGAGGTAAATGTATTCACTCCCACTACAGGAATTTCTCCGGAGTGCTTCTTGCGTTCATAGTTCATGGATTCATCCTGAATTCGGGAGCGCTGGTACATGGTTTCCATGGCTCCCACAACGCCACCTCTCTCGGAAAGTCTATGAAATTCCTCCAGAACCGCCGCCTCTACCATGTCGGTGAGCTTTTCAATGATGTAGGAGCCCTGCCAGGGGTTCTGATTCTGATTCAGCCCCAGCTCCTTTTGAATAATAAGCTGAATGGCCACCGCTCGCCGCACGGAAGCTTCCGTGGGAGTTGTGATGGCTTCATCGTAGGCATTGGTATGCAGGCTGTTGGTATTGTCGAACAGGGCATACATGGCCTGCAAAGTGGTGCGAATATCGTTGAAGTGGATCTCCCTTGCATGAAGAGAACGACCGGAGGTCTGGATATGGTATTTTAACTTCTGTGCTCGTTCCGAAGCTCCATACTTCTCTTTTAGAGCGATGGACCAGATTCGGCGAGCCACCCGGCCAATTACCGAATACTCCGGATCCAGGCCATTGGAAAAGAAAAAGCTGAAATTGGCTGCAAAGGCATCAATATCCAGTCCCCGGGCCAGGTAGTACTCAAGATAGGTAAATCCATTGGCCAGGGTAAAGGCAAGCTGAGTGATGGGATTGGCGCCGGCCTCGGCCATATGATACCCGGAAATGGATACGGAATAGAAGTTTCGCACACCATTGCCGGTGAAGTATTCCTGAACATCGCCCATCATTTTGAGCGCAAATCCCGTGGAGAAGATACACGTATTTTGAGCCTGGTCTTCTTTGAGGATATCTGCTTGAACGGTGCCCCTTACACTTTGCAGGGTTTCCTGTTTGATCCTTTGATATACCTCGGGTTCCACTAATTGATCGCCCGAAATGCCCAGTAGCAGTCCGGTGCCATCGTGTCCGGAAGGAAGCTCGGCTTCATAGCCTGGAGCGGGTAGGCCTCGATCCTCCCATTTGCTTCGAATGGTTTCCAGGGCCTGGTTCAGTTTGCCTTCGCTTCTGAGATACTTCTCTACGTTCTGGTCAATGGCTGTATTAAAGAACATTGCCAGGATTGCAGGCGCCGGTCCGTTGATGGTCATACTCACACTGGTAAGCGGACTGGACAGATCAAATCCAGAGTACAGTCTCTTGCAATCATCCAGCGTAGGAACACTAACTCCCGAATTACCAATCTTACCATAGATGTCCGGCCTTCTGTCTGGATTCTCTCCATACAATGTTACCGAATCAAAGGCTGTGCTCAAACGGGCCACAGGATGTGTGGTTTCTTCGGTTTGCTCCCGGTTACAGAGATAGTGAAATCTTTGATTCGTGCGCTCCGGTCCTCCTTCCCCTGCAAACATTCGCGTAGGATCTTCATCCTGCTTGCGAAAGGGAAAAACTCCAGCGGTAAACGGAAAATTTCCGGGAAGGTTTTCCAGGTAATAGAAGCGCGAAAGCTCGGACCAGTTTTCCGTGGCTGGCAGAGCTACTCGTGGAATCTGCAAACCACTGAGGGACTCGTATTGAATTCTCTGTGTTATTTCTTTGTTTCGAACGCTGTAGGTAAAGGTCTCCGATTCATAGGCTTTCTGAAGCTCCGGAAATTTCTCCAGAAATTCCAGTAAATGATGATCGATTTGAGCTTTTAGTTCTTCTCGGCGACTTTCCAGTCCTTGAGCTATGTCCCCGGATCGAACATCCAGAGCTTCCCGGGCCTTTTGCAGGGATTGAATTTGATCTGCCAGAGTGCTTTGCTTCTGTGCTTTCTTGCGATAGCTATCAACAGCGTGTGCGATTTCAGAGAGATAGTTTGCACGGTCTCTTGGAATAATGTTTACGGAAATATCGCTGGATTGGGCCAGCTCCATCTGTTTCATGCTAATGCTTTGAGCGGCGTTCTGAAATAGTTCTGCAATAGCATTGTACAATCTATGAACACCTGCATCGTTGAAGCGACCTGCAACGGTGGCATACACCGGTAGATCGGATGGATTTGCATCAAATAGATTTCTGTTACGTGCGAACTGCTTCTGGATATAACGCAGAGCATCCTCGGAACCTGTTTTCTCTGCTTTGTTCAAAGCTACCAGGTCGGCAAAGTCAAGCATGGCTATCTTTTCCAGCTGCGAAGGAGCCCCGTACTCAGAAGTCATCACATACAAAGATTTCTGACATAGTTCGGTGATGAAGCTGTCTTCCTGACCGGTGCCCGGAGTTTCCAGGATTATGAAATCATAGCCTGCATTCTGGATCAGGGCCTGGATTCCCAGCAATCTTTCCTTGAGGCTTTCCAGGGATTGACCCCGGGTGGCCACGGAGCGAAAATACAGTCGCTCTGGATAGGCGCTTAGACTGTTCATGCGAATTCGATCCCCCAGAAGGGCACCGCCGGTTTTCTTCCTTGTAGGATCCACAGCCAGAACCGCAATCTTCAAGGATGGATTCTGATTCAAGATACGAAGCGCCAGTTCATCGGTAAGGGAGGATTTGCCGCTACCGCCAGGACCGGTTATTCCCAGCACCGGAACGTACTGGGTGCCTGGCCGCACTTCTTCGTCCCCGCTTTCGAGAAGGGAAATGCTTCGGGCCATGGAAAGCATGGGGAATGCATTGGGATGGCTGGTTTCCCTGGCCTGCCTGGCCTCATCGATCATATATTCAATGATGCCCTCCAGGCCCATTCGACGGCCATCCTCAGGAGAGAAGATACGTGTAATCCCGCTGGAATGGAGTTCCTGGATTTCTTCCTGGACGATTACTCCTCCACCGCCTCCAAATATTCGAATATGATCACCGCCCATCTCATTCAGTCGCTGACGGAGATACTGAAAATACTCCATGTGCCCGCCCTGATAGGAGCTCAAGGCTACTCCCTGAGCATCTTCCTGAATGGCAGCCAATGCAACATCTTCTACGCTGCGATTATGTCCTAGATGGATTACCTCGGCCCCGGCGGACTGAAGCATTCGCCGAAACATATTTATAGAGGCATCGTGACCGTCGAACAGTGAGGCGGCGGTGACAAAACGGACTGGCTGGCCCAGTTCAACGGCCGGTGAGGTTTCTCGAGCAGTTTGTTGCGAAGACATAGCTCGATTCTGGAATTGCTGGCTTTCTGCGCAAAACCTTTTTTGTACTAGTTACGAAGCAAATGCACGATCTCGGACGAATTCGAGGAGGGCGCATCTGGATGAATGTAGGCCGAAATAACCAGATAGTAGGCTCGTCCGCGCTCCAGTAGCGGGTAGGCTTCTCTACGATTCAGCCAGATTCGATTTCTTTCTACCAGAGCTCGGTCAACCATGAAGCGAATCTTCTGTTGCTTTAGCCTGCGAATGGCCTGCGGTCTGGCCTTCTGCTCCAGTTTTTCGCGCTCGGTTAGTGGAAAATCCAGAGTAGAGCTGCGAAGTGGTTTCTTATCCCGGTTGTATTCCAGAAGCGCCACAAATTGACCGGAAGCAGGGCCCAGGTGAACTCGATAGCCACCGTGCTTTTCGATGGCGGATTCAGGGTTCTGATTCCATTCCAGGCAGATCTGATGATCATTGGAAAGCTCCTGGACCACTCGCAATCCTGTAGGCCGTGAAGGAGTAGGTACCGGATTCGCTCGCAAATTCAGAGCCGAAAGCAAAGGACTCTCCTGACCGGACGGGGTGGGCTGCATCACCACCCTCCACTGAATATAAGCAGATCCATTCCAGGGAATCCTGGAATCCGACTTCAGTCGCTTAAAGGGAAGTATATGCTCTCCCGTTCCCGGAGAGAAAGTTTCCTGGCTAATGCGATACTCCACAGAAAGCATACTTCCTGGCGGCTCCTTTCCGGAAAACCCCAGGTCCAGGGATTGAAGCGGATGGTTGTAGCTCATTACCGGCGACAGAGCCTCGGAACGCTTTTGATAGATTCTACCGCTGAGCGGATCATAATTGGCCGAATCATAGGTAGACATGGTGGTTCTTTCTGAACCCAGCGGGGAGATGCGAAGTTCATCCATCCAGCCAGAGTACTGGCCCGCGATTTTAATAGGAGACCGATCCATGGCCGGATTTACCGCGCGAAGAACCTGTCCGTCGGTGCGAGCGAAGGCTACTTCCTGCTCCTGTCCGTTCAAGTAAAGAGTTAGCTTTCCGCTACTGGCATTGTAATTGAATTGAAGCAGATACCAGCGATCCAGTACAATCCTTTCCGAGGACCTCAATTCATAGGAATGCATGTTTCGATCCAGATCCTGAAACAGGTTCTGCAGTTCCATGCGAAGGAATCCATCTTCAATCAGTATCTCCAGACCTCGCTTATAACCATCCATGAATCCTGTACGTGAAAGCAGTTCATTTCTGCGATAGAGATAGGCAACCTTGAAATGGAAAGAGATTTGAAAGGATTCCATGGGACCGGAGCCGGGCCATAGCTCTGGAGGCGATTCCAGGATTACTCCGCTCTTTCTGCGATTGAAAAGAGCGGCACCAGACCCTCCGCGGGATTCCGGCACACGCACATACTCGGATTCCTGTACGCGAAAGTTCCCGCTTAGATCCCTCAGAAAATTGGGAGTCTCCTGATCAAAACCCAGAAATAGATAATCTTCGCCCGGACCTGATCTTGTACCGGAGATCTTCAGTACGGTCTGTCCCTTTTCCTGCATCAATTCCAGGCCTCTGAGCTGCCAGTCCTGGAACTGGCTTCGTTCCAGTCCTGTTACAGGAGCGGCAAGTAGAATTAGAACTGTTGTTATGAATAGACCTCGGCCGCGCAGACTTCGTTGGAACCCCATAGTATGCTTATCGGCCATCCTGAAGAAATGAAGAATGCTGATTTTGCGCCCAATAGCTGCCACCAATGCAAGCGCCCGGTTCAGTAGAGGAAAATGAAGGTTAATTCTACAGTCCTGGTAGAAAGAACTTTCTCAAGGATTCATCTATCGCCAGTATCTGGAGTGACTCAAAGACATCGAGATCCGGCTACGCATCCCTTAATTCAGAAGGATTTTCCTTCTGGTCTCCAGATCCAGCCGGCTGAGAAATCGAAACCAGGCCAGTCGCAGCGCCAGGGTTTTCTGCTTCAGTCCCTTGAGCGAAGCATCCACCTGCTTTCGGCTGTCCGCCACCGGGTCTGAGAACCAGGATTCCTCGCCGGAACATTTTGCAGATTGCCAGCGGAAGAAGTCCATCCAGGCATTTTCCAGGGCCGCATCCCTTTCCTTACGGAGTTTAAAATACAGTTGTCGCTCGTTACTCTCTTGAGTAACTTCTTGTTCAATGTTCTGTTCCAGAAGTTCGTTGGTTCTGTAGATGGTGTTGAATCCATCCGTGACCGCCTCGCGAAGCTGGAGCAGATCGGAACAGATATTTCCATCCAGCCGATTGAATTGCTGGGCTGTAAAATCGGTTATCCTGTTTTCATCTCGCAGGGCGGCTCGAGCCACTTCCTGCGGATCCATAACAGGGGCCAGAAATAGATCTCGATTTTTCTGGAAATCGGTTGATACCCCAGGGGGGTATGGGAAAGTGGCCCATAGAAGTGTATGCCGGGAATTTATCTCTGCAGATAAAGGATGGACGCCGGCGGCCAGAATAAGAGCTAAGAACAGGGCCGCCAGCCGGGTAGTTCGAGACTGCAAAAGTCCTGGATTTTTGGATGGACAGTGCAGGCGAAACCGGCAGGCCAGTAAGTGTAACGGATAACATATTATGAACCGATCTTTCATTATTCTCCTATTTCTATTCCTGACTTTATTTTCTGGCTGCCAGAGTGTTGACCAGACGGAAAATCCGCCGGAAAGTACAGATCCTGCGACCGCGCCCGATTCATCCAGTGAAAATCCGGAAATGACAACCTCAGAACCGGAGGATGAGCCCGTGGCCGCTGATGCCGAGCAGGATCCTACGGAGCCCGCTCAAAGAGCAGAAACCAGCCCGAACTATGCAGAGATTCCTCTGGGCCCCAACGGAAAGCCCCGGCCTTTGAGTATGAAGCAGACCATTCAGCTGGTGCTCAATAACAATACCTCGGTTCGAATCCAGCAACTGGAAATACTCAAGTCCGATACAGAGCTTCTGAAAGATGAATCCCAGTATACTCCGAAGGTTGATTTCAGTTTCCAGAGCTACGTAAACAAGCAGAAGCAAACTCCATCTACAATCTTTCAGGGAACCAAGACCAACCAGGATACATATACAGCTGGGATCGAGAAACTGTTTCGCAGTGGCACCTATTTTCGCCTGGAAGGTTCTGACACTCGACTGGATACGAATGCCGGTGAAGGAACTGCGGCGCAATCCAATCCGCTACTTTCGCAGCTGGCTCAGCCTCCTCTGCATACAGGAGCAGTAAAGATTCTTCTTCAGCAGGAACTCTTGAAAAATGCCTTTGGTTACAACCAGAGCCGACTAACAGACATTCGCAGAAAGCAGGCCCTGATTGAAAGGGAACGGCTGGAGTTCGAACTTGCACAGCTCACTGTAAGTGCCATGGTAGATTACTGGACCCTGGCCATTGCAGAGAAGGAAGTAGATACATCCCGGGATCTTCTTCAGAATGCTGCCTATATTCGTGGAATCACGGCTCAGAAAACAGGTCTGGGTCTGGCAGAACCCTTCGAGGTAAACCAGTGGAATGCTGTAGTGGCTCAGGCCAGAGCCAGATTGCAGCAGGCAGAACTGGATCGAGATACAAAGAGAAGCGATCTTCTTCGAGTTTTGAATCTAAATCCCAATCTCCAGCTTACAGGTGCCACCGAATTGATTGAAGCTGCTCCTCCCGAAGTTGATCTGCAGGAAGATATTCAGAATGCTCTGGCCACGCGACCGGACATTCGAATCATTCGCAGACAGCTTGAGATCTCCCGTCTTTCTGAAGATATCGCAGAGAACAATCTACTTCCTTCCATTACCCTGGGCGGTAGCTATGCCAGCAAGGATGTGGCTCGTTACTCGGGAAGTGCTTTCGATGCGGTGCCGCAGGGAAAGTATCCGGAATACTCCATTCAATTTAAAATCGAATACCCGCTCTGGGATGAAGGAGCTCGTGTGGATGCGCGAAACGCTCGCATCAATCGCAGACAGCTTCAATTGCAGGAAGAGCAGATAAGCCGACAGGTGGCGGATGATATTCGTCAGAGCCGGGAGCAAATCAAGGTAGCCTACCGTTCCGTGCAGGAAGCCAGAGTAGCTCTGGCCAATACCCAGGCTTTCTACAATGGTCTTGTGCGCCGTTATCGTCAGGGCCGATTCTCTGCCGATGCAGTAAAGAATGCTCTGGATGCTCTTGTGCAATCCAGACAGGCACTGACTCGAGCACTTATCAACTATAATATCTCGCTGATTCGCTATGACCTGGCGCGAAATGCTGTGTTTACTAAATACGAAATCAATATCGACGAAGTGATCGATCGCCTGCGAGAATCCTGATTTCCCCGGTAGGCCGGGCAAATCAGGGCTTATCCGGATTCCTGGATGGCGCGGAGCAGTCGTCCTGCATATTTTGCCAGGGCGTCCTCTTTTTGCATCAACACCCTGGATTTTTTCAAAGCCACTTCCTGAAGCTCTGGTTCCAGACCGATACGCTTCAAGGCATTCTTCTGAAGTAGCAATGCCCGAAGTCGATTAATATCCAGGCTTCCTGCCGTAGAAACCTGGGACCAGTCACCAGAGCGTTTGATTGTCAGCGGCTCCTGAATACATCCCATACAGTGCTGAAGAAAATGACGAATCCATAGTTCGTAGTCTTCGCAGGAAGGGAACCTCTCATCGAATCCCCCCAGCGTAAGAAAATGGTTTCGTTCGATAACCAGTGAACTGGCAGATACGAGACAGGTTTCCAGGCTTTCTTTCAGAGGCCTTCCCGTGGCCGGGCGCAGGCGAAGAGGTACATTCAAAGCCTGGCCATTCTTTATCCAGTGTTCCTGGCTATGGCAGGCTTTAAGATGCGGTCGCTTCTGTAGAAAGGTAAGCTGCTGCTGTAGTTTATCTGGTTTCCAGAGATCATCTGAATCCAGAAAAGCCAGATAAAACTGTGATGCCAGTTTGCTACCCAGATTTCTAGCTGTGGCCGGTCCTGCTTCGGATGGACATTCATGAAAGCTTAGATCTGGCCATTCAATCTCTGTGGCATTTCTCGATTCAGAGCCGGCAGAAGCCTGGATCTTCTGGCCTGGAGCTCCAGATCGCAGCGAGACGGTTGCTTTCCACTGATGAACGGATTCTTTCCATTGATTAAAGGAAGCCTGATCCTTTTCAATTTCTGCCCGGGAACCATTTGCAATAACCTGTATTTCCCGGGGCCAGACCGTACCTTCCAGAACTGAGTCCAGAGCTTCTCTTAGCAGTTCCGGTCTATTTCGAACCGGAATGATCACACTTACTGGAGCCAGGGGGGCCGGGGCGCTTTCATTGGTCTGTCCTTTCATGGTTTCATTTTTTTTCTGCAAAGTCTCTCATCCGAATCTGCTATCCAGTCCTTTATCCGGGGAGGCATCATCAATGGTTCTGGTTTTCCCGAACAATCCGGATTTTCTTATCTTTCTTTTTACAGGGGCCGCGCCATCTTGGTTGACCCCAGGATTCCAGGATGCATTTTGCATTCGTGAAGAAAGTGAAAGCCCTGATCAAGCTGATTCGAGTCTATCAGTGGACCAAGTCCGGATTCGTTCTGCTTCCTTTTGTATTTTCCACTCATCTACATCAGGTAGTGGGGCATCCCTTCAGCGATGAATCCATAGAGGTTTTGATTCAGCTGGTTCTGGCTTTCATGGGCTTTTCTTTCCTGGCCAGTTCCATCTACGTAATCAATGATTTCAAGGACCGGAAGCTGGATCGAGAGGATCCAAGAAAGCAGCATCGGCCCCTGGCCAGCGGTACAATTCCATCCGGTCTGGCATTCCTGGTTGCAGCAGTGCTTTTGACGGCAGCGCTGTCCATGGGATTCTATCTGAATGAAGCCACCGGGATGACCTTCCTGGGATACTTCCTCATGAATCTAATCTACAGTGCCGGTGCCAAGCGAATCGTACTTCTGGATGTATTTATCATCTCCGCTGGATTCGTTCTAAGGGTTCTGGCCGGAGCCTTCGCGGTGGATGTAGAAGCCAGCCCCTGGCTACTGAGTTCCGCTTTCTTCCTGTCACTTTTTCTGGGTTTCTTTAAACGATATTACGAAGTACGAATGTCTCCTGCAGAAGCTATGATAGGCGGAAGCTACCACTCAGAATCGCTCAAGAGCTTTATCAACATTACTGCATCTATTTCTATAATTAACTATTCCATCTATACGCTTCAGGGCACCCATGCAGGCGCCAATCTATTCTGGACCATTCCATTTGTGGTACTTGGCATCTTTCGCTACTACACCCTTCTGCAGAGTCCGGAGGCAGTAAAAGATGGAAATCCTTCCGACATCCTGCTGGCAGATGTTTTTCTAATCATTACCATCGTGCTCTGGCTGGGATTATGCGCTTTTTTGATTCTGCACAATGAACCTCTGCTGCCTGCTTCCGGTTCTCCGGGCTAATTCCACTGGAATTTCGCCGGGATTTTGAATTGAATGAAGGGGGGCCATGCTCAGTTTTGGCCCATGCCGACTTATTCCTACAGATGTACTAAATGCGGACATGAGTACGATGCCTTCCAGTCCATGAAGGACGATCCTCATACTGAATGCCCGGAATGCGGGGGTAAGGTGGAGCGTCTCATCGGCGGCGGCGCTGGGATCGTTTTCAAAGGTAGTGGCTTCTACGTTACCGATTATAAGAAATCTTCTGGCGGCTCATCAAGTAGTGGTAGTTCGGGAAGCTCCGGCGGCTCCGGTAGTTCCAGCGGTTCTGGTAACTCGGGAAGTTCCGGTAGCTCCAGCGGAGGAAGTTCCTCCGGGGGCAGCCAGGCAAGCTAGCTTGCTACTCCTAAGGATGAATCGTTGAGTGGAAGTCTGGGCATACTGGCCGGTCGAGGCGAACTACCCTGGATTGTAGCAGAAAATGCAATTCAAGCCGGGGAAGATGTACATATTTTTCCCTACACAGATGAAGCCATCCCTTCGGCTTTAAAGCCCTATTGCACCCCGGTGGTGCTTACCCGAATGTATGCTTCTGTCTTTGCCTCTTTGAAAAAGAAAGGAGTGAAGCGTCTCATCTCCATCGGCAAAGCCAGCAAGGATATCCTTTATAAGAATCCTAGATTCGATGCCAGGACTCTGCTTCTACTGGCTCGCATGGAGAACTTAAACGACTATACGATATTTAAAAACATCGCTCTGGAGCTCGAAAAGATTGGGATTACGGTAATCGATCAGACTACCTATCTGGAGGATTGCTTTCTGGAGCAGGGGCGCTATGGTCGAAAGCTCAAGGACAAAGAACTGGAAGATGTTTCTTATGGAATGATGTATGCCAGGGAAATGAATCGCCTGGACATAGGCCAGACGGTGGTGGTGGGCCAGAGATCCGTGATTGCGGTAGAATGCGTGGAAGGTACCGACCAGTGCATTCGCCGGGGCGGAAGCCTGTATGCAAAAGGGGGAGCCGTAGTCTGCAAGGTAGCCAAAAAGAATCATGATCGTCGATTCGATATACCTGTGACCGGTGAAAGCACACTTCAGAGTATGTATGATTCCGGTTGCAAGGTTCTGGCCATTGAAGCCGGTGCAACCATCGTAGTTAACAAAGCGGAGTTTTTGAAGAGCGCCAGAAAGAAAGGTATTTCGGTTATTTCCATCGCTGAATCCGGTGAAGGGTTTGCGGATGGTAAAGAGCTTCGTAAATTGAATCGGAGCGGAAAATGAGTAAATCAGGATCAACAGTAGCCAGCGACCAGCCCGAGCTACCTCTGTCTCAGAATCCAGGGGCATCAAAGAAAAAAGGCAGCAAATCCTCCACTATTTCCAGGGCGCAAAGCGTGGCCAGGAAAGGGTCAGTTCGCGCAAACAATCCGGACTCCAGTACTCAAGCGAAAGCGAAGAAACCTCACGGCACCGCAGACTCGACCAGCATTAGCCAGCGGAAAGGAAAGAAATCTGTTCGCACAGATGGGGCCAGCTCTGGCCTGCAGGAGAAGGCGAAGAAATCGACAAGTTCCAGCAAAGCAGGTAGTTCAACGCCATCCAGTAATTCCGGTAAGTCCAATTTGAAGTCCACCGGTTCTGATCTTTCCGGAGGAGTGCTCATTATCACTGGCGAACATTCAGGAGATCTTCTGGGAGCGGATGTAGCACGAGAACTGCAAAAGCAGGGAATACGAAAACTCTACGGTACCGGCGGCAAGGAAATGGAAGCGGCCGGAGTGGAGCTTCTGGAAAACATTGAAACCATGAATGTGGTGGGCTTCGTAGAAGCACTAAAAGCCTATCGCAGACTCAAGGCCCTGGCTCGAAGTATAGTAGCCTTTGCGCGCAAGAACGGTATTCGACATGCAATCCTGGTAGATTATCCTGGATTCAATCTTCGCCTGGCGGAGATGCTCAAGCAGGATCCCAGCTTTTTTATTACCTATCTGGTAAGCCCTCAGCTATGGGCCTGGCATTACAGCCGAATCAAGGTAATCAAGAAATACGTAAACCTGATGCTTCCTCTCTTTCCTTTTGAAGAGAAGATGTATCAGGAGGAAGGAGTGCCGGCTCATTGCGTAGGACATCCCCTGGTGTATCGAATTGGACAGCAGCTCAAGAAGCAGGATCCCATTCCTTCTTTTTCCGGGAAAACCATCGGGCTATTGCCAGGTAGTAGAAATTCAGAGATTCGCAGGTTGCTGCCGCCCATGCTGGAAGCCGCAAGGATGCTCAAAGAGAAATACGGAAAGATTCGCTTTTTGCTGCCAGGCGTAAATGAGGAAGCTCAGGGCTATGTTCAGGAACAGATCGATGCCTATTCCGATCTAAAAATTGAATCCATGCCAGGACGTTCCTTGCGAGTAATGGAAGCCAGCGATCTACTCATTCTGTCATCCGGAACCGCAACAATGGAAGGGGCATTCTTTGGCACTCCCATGGTGGTACTCTATAAAGTGGGCTGGATTAACTTCTTCATTATTTCTATGGTGATTCGGACCCGGGTCATTGGAATGGTGAACCTTCTGGCCCGCAAACAGGCTGCGGTGGAACTCTTGCAAACCGAGGTAAGGCCCGATACTATCTTTATGCATGCTACCAGGATCCTGGATAATCCAACGCTGCAAAATGAGATCAGAAAAGAACTGGAATTTGTAAAACAAAGCCTGGGCAAAGGAAGGCCGGCCACAGAAGCGGCGCGACTGTTTATGGACTATGCCCGGGGAAAAAAGGGAACCAAGTGAGACATCTGCTAAACCTACTGGACCTCTCTCAGGAGGATTTCTTTCGCATACTTCATCGTGGTATCGAGCATGCAAAGAATCGAAAGCTGGCCCCCACGGCCCTGGCTGATAAGACCGTTACGCTTCTATTCGAAAAAACCAGTACCCGAACCAGACTTTCCTTCAGTGTAGCCGTCATGGAAATGGGAGGCCATCTGATTGCTCTTGAATCTCAGATGCTTCAGGTCGGTAGAGGAGAAAGTGTAGAAGATACTACAGAGGTTCTGGCTCGTTACGTGGATTGCGTCATGGTGCGCACCCATAGCCATCGCAAGCTGGAAGTCATGAGCGGGCTCGATCGACTTCCCATTATCAACGGACTTTCCGACAGGCATCATCCTTGCCAGGGACTGGCGGACTATATGACTCTTCTGGAAGCCGGGCTGGATCTGAAGAATACTACCCTGGCTTTTGTGGGAGAGCCCAACAATGTATTTAATTCTCTGGCTCTCGGTGCATTGCATTCCGGTAGCAGAATCCATCTGGCTGCTCCGGAAGGGTATCCTATTCGCCCGGGGATTAGAGATCATCTGCAAAAGAAGAATGTGCATCTTGAAGTGTTTCAGGATCCATCTGCCGCTGTGAAGGATGTAGATGTGATTTATACAGACACCTGGGTTTCCATGGGCCAGGAAGAAGAAGCAGAAGAACGAAAAGCGGTTTTCAAGCCCTATCGTCTGGATGATGAATTAATGACGAAAGCCAGAAACGATGTTATGGTAATGCACTGTCTGCCGGCCCATCGCGGAGAAGAGATCACAGATTCAGTTATGGACAGGCATGGTCCTACCATCTTCAAACAGGCAGAGAACCGACTCCATATTCAAAAAGCCATCCTTGAATGGATCTTTGAATTGATCTAATCAGCGTATCGTTTGCGGCACTCGCGCCCGGCATCGGCCTGGGCGATACAGCATCTAATTCTGCGATGAATGAACTTACTCTAACGCTCACTCCCGGGTTTCCAGTTCTCCAGCGCCTTTTGAAATTCCTTGCTATGTAAGAACCTTTTTCCTGGTCTTAGCCTCAAAAGCCTTTCTTTGATGGAGATATCTCCGTAATCCAGAAGCACAATGGCCAGATCTCTCTTGCTCCAGTGCTCCGGCTTCTCCTGAATGAATTCCAGGGCAGGATTTACATAATCTGGATCCTTGCTTTCTTTTATGATTCCCAGATACGGCGCCGGCAGAGCCATTTCTCCTGATTCCAGTTGTTCAATGATAATCTTTTTTAGAAGCTCCGGGTCATTGCGCTTGAGATAGTCAGTATACGCCCGGACTTTATCCCAGGAAAATGTAAGGTCCAGATCTTTTATATGAGCCAGCGTATTGGTAACGTAGTTTGTGCATTGGATAGAGACGGATTCGCATAATTGCTTGAATGTGTTTGCTGATATTGACTGCGAATCTGAGAACTCCCAGATCAGTTCCGTGTAGTATGGCAATTGATGCTCCATAGATATGGCATACATCACCGAAGCTCGGGCGGCATCAGGATCCTGGAAGAAATGAATTCTGTATGGACGACGAAGCATCGATCGTGCCCAGTCATCCCTGTAAGAAGCAATCGCTGCAAAATACTCTGTGCGATAGTAGAGATACTTCGGGGCCATTATTGAATCATAACTATCTTCCAGGTCATCCTTGAAATCTTCATGGGGAAATACCTGCACGGCCTCATAGAACTCTGCGGCTCTCTCCGCTTGAATGCTCTGAATTATAGAAACATCCGAATCCTTCCCGTAATGGGCCAGTGCAAGGGCCGCGCCCGGCGACTTCTGCATGGCCAGTTCCCTTACTCGCTTCTCATGTTTCGCTGCCAGGGGAAGAATCTGGAAGGCCATGTAGCGGGCATCGGTGGAACCTTCAAAATGGAGTAATTTCTCCTGAAGCCTCCGATAGTCTGCTTCGCTGAGATACCATTGAGCCCTGGATAATACGATTTCTGCCAGACCTACGGAGCCGGGGCTACAGCCAGAGAACCAGGTAAGCCTTGTAGAGTCGTGAAAATGTTGAGGCATGATCTCCAGGAAAAGTTCGTCCTGTTTTGCATAGAGCAGCGCGATCAAAGCGTTGGCCCTCACTCCCGGGGCTTGATGGCGAGTAAGCATTACCAGCTCTTCGGGGGTGGCTTTGTCTGCGATGGTGTGCACAATGGTATAGCAGTGCGGAGTGGTGCCACCTGCACCTACGGCGCTATCACAAACCACAGGATGTTCTTCGAAATCTTTGAATAACTCCAGGATCTCAGGCCTGACTTTAGAAGCATCGTATGTTGGACTCGCCAGTAGTGAGGCCGAGATGGGAAGTATGGCCCAGAATAAAACCAGAATCAGAGCGCGGCGGAAGGTCATCTAATTTGGACGCAGGGCCTGGCTCAATGTTCCCCTGGGCAGCTTCTATGGATTGATATTTCTGAGCGGGGTTTTGGATTTCGAAAGTAATTCAGCCAGAAAATTGAATCAGCCCTTGAGCGGTCCTGCGTTCTCCAGTTCTCCAATGCGGCCGAAGGGAGAGTCAGCATTTCCTTTCCAGCCGGGGAGTTAGCGCAGGATTTCCACTTCGCGATTGATGTTTCTGAATCGCAGCATCAAAACGGCCCCGGACTCTGATAGCAGTAGTCTCTTCCATAGAGCTGCTTTCCCAGCTGGCGCCTCCAGCCGGATTTCCTTGATTCGGCCCACTTCCCAGGGGGATGGCAGGGTTGCATCGATTTCCAGCTCGATCTGCTCATTCATGGCATAATCGGTGCTATGGATGGGCCCCGGACGCAGGGCAGCGGAAAGCAGACGAAAGGGACTGTCCTTCTCACCGGGATCAATGGTGCGATCAGCATCGTTACGAAGCATCAAATGAATGGCCGGATTCCCGTTAACCGATTCAATTACATCTGCACGGACGGTTAGATCAGTGGGGGAGGGAAAAAATGAATCCAGGCTGCCGGTTTTGTACATGATGCCGAATATCAAAAGCAACAGCGCACAATCTGCCAGGATCATCCAGAACGTGCGATTACTGAAAGGATTGGGAGTCTTTGTTGGAGTTCCCGGATAATCTTCGCGCACTTCCTGAGGATTCTTATAATAGAATTTCAAGGGGGCCCTCCGGTGCTTTGTCCATCCACGGTCAGCTCAGGGTTTCCTTCACCTGTGGAATCCTGTGCCCTCGCATTTACTCTTTTCAGCGCTTTTTGAATCAATGCAGGAATCTGAGAGCTTCGCGGATGCACTCGAATCTCCGAGCTAGAATGTAACAGTTCCATCGAAGCCATAACGGAAGAAACCATATCCGAAGACCGGCTCAGGGCGCTCATCAGGATTCCGGTGAGGCAGTCTCCGGTGCCCGCCACAGCCAGAGATGCATTGGCCCAGGGGAAAAGATACGCCCGGTTCTCGAAAGGGTCTATCAGAATACTGGTGGATCCTTTATAGAGTACATAGCTATCTATATGATCCCTGGTAAAATCCATTGCCGATTGCAAAGATTCTACATCATGAATCACAGAACCACCGAGAGCAGACCATTCCCCTGGATGAGGGGTTAGCACCGTTCTTCGACCGTGCAATTCTTCTCTTTTAGATGGGTGCATCGATTCTACGGCCGCTCCGGCATCCAGGATCAAAAAAGGACCCTTCTCAGACTCGGACCGTTGTTCGCTCAATTGTGCCAGGAAACTCTGGCAATCTTCGCGAGAACAACCGGGGCCCAGTGTAATAGCACCTACCCTGGAGTCCAGGCCCAGGGATTCTTTTTGCATGATGGATGGCTCGTCCAAAAACAGACTTTTCTCTGAAGGACTCAATGCCTGAAGGATTCCTCCTCCACTGGCAAAAAAGCACCGAGCGGATAGAATCATAGCTCCTTCCATGCCGGAAGAACCGCCCAGAAGCCAGGCGGAGCCATTGCTATATTTATGCGAATCCAGGGAACGGTTAAACTGGATGAGACGATGTTGATTTCTTTTGACCAGGCGAAACGGTGAATTCAGATCCGGGGCAAAGCCAATAGGACAGGCATGAATGTTACTTTTTAATAGCTCGGAATCAAACATACAGGCCAGCCTGTGCGGACCGTAGGAATGAACTTCATCGGGATAATAGTGGGCCGTTTCTGGGTAGCTTCGATCTTCCAGCAGCCCGGTAGGTACATCCAGGGCCAGCAAGTAAGCGCCCTGGCTTCGTTTCTCAGCCATCCAGCTGGTAAGCCTTGCGAAACTACCTTCAAGAGGTCTATTCTGTCCGCTTCCCAGGAGAGCATCTACAATCAACCATCGATCCGAGCCATGGCGCAGATCTGCTGCGAAAGTTTTCTCCTGCTCCAGCGAAAGGAGAAACTCATCTGCGTTCATATGATGATACTGCTGCACTTTCAGGTTCTCAAGCAACCCTGGCAACCCTTCGTAGAATTTTGCGGCCTGGGATTTCGCAGCCCCGGTCTGAACAACAGTGAGGCTGGAACCTGCGCCCCATCCGTTTTGTCCGGCGCTGGATAGAATGTGCCAGGCCAGAGCAAGCCCGTCGCCACCGTTATTACCAGGGCCGCATAGAATAATGATTCTTGAAAAGGTACGGTGGCGTTTGAGTAGATACAGGCTACTCAAGGCGGCCTGGCCCATGAGCTGAGTGGAGCTCCAGCCCAGCTTCATGGTTTTTTCATCCAGGTCCCTGGACTGTTGATAGGTTAGCAGCGGTTCACTGCCATTCATTGAGCTGATAGTTACCTTCATTGATTCGAACGCTGAAGATACGATTGTTTAGATTGCGATAGGTTTCTCGCCAGGATTCCCGAACCCCTGGAAAGCGTAAAAGCTGGTTGTTTAGATACTCTCCCTGGGCGCTGAAGATCTTGAACAGAATTCCACCGCTGTCATCCAGGGTTTCCAGAATAAAGCCTCCATCAGGCCCCGCCCAGCTCAGTGCATCTTTTGTTTCATCTGTAGAATAGATTTCTCTGGCTTCACCATTTCTATCCTGATGATAGATCTTACGAACTTCCGGGGCAAACGTGGATGGATTGCGAAAGACTGCACTGATCAAGAAACGCTCACCGCCAGGATAGGGAATCATACGTTCGATTTCCAGCCTGTGATTCTTCAATTCGTCGGGTGCGGTAATCCCTTTCGGTTGTTCGGATCCCAGCAGCACTCCCTCTCGATAGATAGTAATGGCCGGGGCCCCATCTTTTCTGTGAAAGACATAGAGGGTATCATCCTCTCCCATCACCAATCGATGAATCTGATCAAAAGTGGCGTTCGCTGATTCTGGATCCTTTAGAGTAGTTACAGTGCGCTCATCCAGGTCCACGCGAACAATGCGGGCTGGCGCCGATGTTGAATACTCCGGTCGTAGAATGGCAGGTAGCCGGTTTTCCGGAGGAAGGTCTGGATTACTGTCGATGGGGCTGTAGGTTTTCTTCTTCTCATCCTGTATTTCATGAATCTCTATATAAAGTGCTTCATCGTTGCTGGCCACCGAGCCGGGAATGCCGGATGGAATGGGAGTGGTTTCGATTTCCATTTCCAGCGGTTTTCCCCTGGCATTTAGAATCCAGGTAGGACTGGCCTGGCTGCCTGGAAAGAAGCGAACAACTCGGTAGGATACATCGCTCAGGAAAATGCCATCATCGTTGATGGAGGGCATGTAGGGGAAGTTACCATAGATCCTCTCGGTGCGCAAAACAGGCAGTCCTTCCGGGAATTCCTCCGCCGTAACATTCATCTGCAAAGGGATGGAATACAAAGTGGAAGGGGACAGCTCATCGATCCGGAACCTTGCACAATGGCTTAGAAGTAGCGAAATCAGGATGGAAATCAGCACTGGCCGGATTGCCGGGGCACCGAACCGGCCGTGTTTACGATGCACGAGACTAAAAAAAACGTTGCGATGGTTCACCGGGAACCATCTGGATTGAATTAGATTGACAGTAAAGCGACAAAACGATTCCTTGTTGTAGAAGTGGGTTGCACCCGCTTTTTTTTTGCCG